>JAEEGH010007235.1_pt1 | contig 26796 bp, 30 predicted proteins | sample 9134181 | NCBI WGS metagenome assembly JAEEGH01 (sample SAMN16246544, study PRJNA631951) | gut metagenome | biome: gut microbiome; feature: rumen; material: DP-attached | host: Bos | place: Iran: Karaj | collected 2018-10 | reverse complement strand
TTCGTCGAAGACGGCGATGACATCCCGCAGCCAGTTTTCCCCGCCTGTTGCCCAGGCCGCGACCGAGAACTCGCCAATGTAGATTTTCGCATCGTATTTCTGCTCGAACTCTCGCACGTCCTTCAGAAGGTCGCGCAGGAGGTCGCGCGTCCACCCCTTTTCGGGGTCTGGCCAGTGCCACGCGACATCCTGCTCGCGGCCGCCGGTCCCCTGCAGACAGTATTCGGTTGGCCCGTACATGTGCGCCTGGTAGATGACGTTGTCCATCGGCAGGGGCTTCAGCTCCGGGAAGCGGCGGGGGGAGTCCCAGCCGTTGGACTCGATGACGATGGCCGTCTTCGGGTCGATCTCGCGCACGATCTTCGCGGCGGCCAGCTGGACATCCCAGTAGTCCATGGTCGTCGGCTCGCGGGTCTGGACCGGCTCGTTCAGCAGGTCGTAGCCATAGACCACGTCCTCGTTGCCCTTCACACGCCCGGCGATCATGCGCCAGCAGTCGAAGAAGTGGTCGAGTTTTCCCTGGTCGTAGTAGAGCGCCCAGTCCAGACAGTCGGTCAGCCGCCCTCCGGGAGCGTCGTGGAGATCGACCACCACCTTCATGCCGCGCTTGCGGCACTGCGGGATGACAAAATCGAGAAGGTGGTCGATCTTGCCGGAGAGCCACTTGTCGTAGCCCTCCTTCCCGCCCTCGCCGTAGCCCCGGCGCATGAACTGCCTCGTCATCTGGTAGCGGATGAGCGTGACGCCCCACTCCTCCATCGTGTCGAAGTCGTCAACAGTAAAGTTGCGCATCGGCGACATGACGCCGCGCAGGGTGTCGTGGCGGGGCGAACTCTCCGAGAGCGCCGGCTCGGTGGCTATTGCAAGCGCCGCAACGGCGGCGAGAATGAAGGAGGCTTTCATTTTATTTAAAGGTAATCAGCGTGGCATCGGCGAGGACGACGAGTTTGCCGTCACGGGCGGCAACGCGCTTGGGCTTGGCTACTCCGTTCACGCGCACCGTCCAGGTGCTGAGATTATCCGCATTGACTATGGCATCGAATGTCAGCCCCAGGTCGGTGTTTTCGCCCAATGTGCCGGAGAAGTTCACGATGTCGAGGACGCCGTTCGCCGCAGGGGCGAAGGTCGTGATATGGCCACCGCCGACGGACATGTCGATTTCAAGTGCGGAGATTGTCCGCTCGGAATCGGCAAGCCCTTCGAAGTCGATTGTCGCGTCGGCATCGACGCGCACCGAAGCCGCAGGGCCGATGCCGCGTTCGGGACCGAGGCCAATCAGGGCAAAGTCCCGGCTGCCGTTGTACTCGAAGTCCGTCCCGTCGACGTACCACTTGTCATGCTCCCAACTTTGCACTGCCGGTGGTGTGACATCTGACCGTTCATCGACAACGGCCCAGTCCGTGCCGTTTGTGCTAGCCTCGACCGTCCATGACACGGGAAGTCCCGTATTCTGCTGATACCATCCCTTTGTGAAATTGTAACCACAGAGTTTCACGACGGGCTGCCACCAGAAGACGCGGAACGCCACTGTTTGCCATGTGACGGAATTGTTTTGCGCGGGAATGGTGTTCGTTGGATTGTAAATTCGTATGTTGTTGTTGCCGTTACCGTTGTCAAACAGGCAGTAAGGAGCGTATGGCAAAGCCTTACCGCTACCAGTGGATGATTCAACGTATTCGCCATTCACCCATACACCGTAGTTGTCGATGACCTCCTGCATCGTAGAACGCACAGGATAGCGCTCCTGAAGCGGCTTTGTCGGGTCTGCGTCGTATGCTGCGGCGATGGCGTTGTCCGTCCAGTTGCCGGCGTTGTTCCAGCCGCGCATGCGGATTTCCGCAAAGCAAAGCTTCTGGTTCGTGCCGCTTGTCTTCTTGAAGGTGTATTTGAGAAGCATCTTCGCCCCGCCCGTGAGATACGGTGTGCGGAAGCGGACGGTGCCGGCGCGGACGTCGAGCTTGGCGGGAAGCGAGTTTGTGGAGGCGATGGTGAGGAGGCCGGCGCCCGGCTTCACGAGCGCGTCGGTGGCGGCGAGGTCGGGGTTGCGCAGCGCGCCGCCGCTGGACGACCCCCACGTCCCGCAGGAGAAGGTGCCGCCGTTGCGCGTCACGACCATGACACCGCTGAGGGCGCTGCCGCTTGCCGTGCCAACCGTGAGCGCCACGCCATCGACGACGAGCGTCCCCATGGTCGCGGAGTTGACGACGAGCGAATCGACGGTAATCGCAGTGCCGGGGGTGGCGGCGAAGGCAACCGCGCCATCCGCGACAGTGAGCGTCCCGTAGTTGCCCTTGTCGATGGTCAGAGTCCCCGAACCGGCCTTCTCGTAGTTGAAGTCGCCCTTGAGGTCCGCCTTCACGATGTCCGAAATGTTTGCATCGGCGTTGTCCGTGCCGAGGACGAGCGTGGCCGCCGTTGCGGCGGAGTTCGTGACGAGTCCTTGTTTGACTTCCAGCGAGTTCACGGCGTTTTTCGTTCCTTTGAAATCGAGCGTCGTGGAGGCGCAATTGACGATGACGCCACCGGTTTGCGGACCAGCAGGGAGGATGTTGTTGTTGCCAACAACGATTGTCTGCTTTGCGCCGTTGAAAATGAGGTCTCCGGCATGGTTCCATCCAACGAAAGTTCCGCCATGCGGATTGTCATTCAACTCATAGCCGAAACTTTGAAAATGAATTGTCATGGCGGTATGCGACGGCGTTTCGTTGCCGAACACGACGTTGCAGTTGCCTTCCGTCACAAGTCTTGGGGTATCCGAAGCTGTCGTTTGCCACGTCTTGAACAGAGCGCGAGAGGAGGTGGAATCCCAGTAAGTGTTGATTTGAATGTCACCAGCGTTGGAACCGACTAGATGGAGCACGCCAGAGCCTGATTTCTCGAAAATCTGGGGATATGTTATCGTGCGAAGGCGCAATGCGCCGCCGCCGAATGTGACATATGAATCGTCTTCCCCTTCCCGTGTGAATTTATACGCCCGTAAATTATATGTTCCGAGATTGACTGTGGCATTGTTGAATTGCACAACATCATAAACGCTATCTTCGGAAAGCGTCGTCGTTTCGTCCTTGAAGATCTTGTTGTCAGCTAGGACAGGAATCGTCATTATGGCTACCGCCGCCGCGGCAGTGGCGATGTGAACTTTGAGTGAACGAGTTTTATTCATTTGTTTTCTCCTTGGTTTTAGGGTTAGTGGTGAAAGGTTGAAGGTTGCCTTGGCGACCAGCGGCGCGCAGAACAGGCCCGTCGCAATGATCGCGTTGCTTAGCTTGGTTAGTTTATTCATTTGTTTTCTCCTTAGTTGAGGTTAGTGGAAAAGGGCTTCGAGCGCGTCGGCAAGCGAGCCGGGGCGGAAGGTCACGCCCAGGTCATCACAAATCTCCTTGAACTTGACGCAGAACATCCCCGCGTGGGCTGTGTCCTTTGGCAACTGTCCTTCAGGTGGCAGCGGGTTGGCGTGGTAGAAAACGACAGGCGCCTTTGCGGGCGTGCAACGGCGCACTAGCGCGGCGGGCGAGTAGCGGTCGATCCATTCAACCCACTTGTCCCGCTCCGCAAGGAAGGACTTGAAATCCCGGTAGCCGAAAGCGTGGCCGCCGTAGTTCTGGTTGGGAATCCACTCAACGACCTCGGCGGGGTCCATCGAGGTTTGCGGAACATCCGCGTAGATTGCCTTGATGCCAAGTTCGCAGTCGTTCTGGAAGCCAACGTATAGAGAAGAGCAGGCGCCGGCGCTGCCCCCGAAGAGGAGGATGCGGGCGGGGTCGAGACCAAATTCGGCGGCGTGTACCTTGAGATGGCGAGTTGCGGCGAGGGCGTCTTCAAGCGGATAGCGCACTGGCGGCGAAACATGGTCGCGCGTCGCATCCTGGATGAGGCGGTAGGATACCGTCCCGAAGGCGACACCCTTCGCGTGGCACTTCCGAATGTTTTCTTCGACGGCTCCATGCGGGTTCCCGCTGTTCCATCCGCCCCCATGGATGCAAAGCGCGAGAGGCATCGGCCCGGACAAGACATAGCCGTTTTCATTTTTCGGGAACCACAGGTCAACCGTCTGTCGCCAGTTTTCGCCGTATGAAATTGTCATGTCCGGCGCGGGGTAGTCGTAGGCGCGGCCGTGGGGCAGGGAACGGTTCCAAAACGACCACATCGCCACCATCGGCAGGCGGCCTCCGTCATGGCCAAGGGCACGGCGACAGGCGTGGAGGCTTTGCGAGAGCCGCCGCATGGTGGGGAACAGCGCTACATCCGACCCCGGCGCTGCAAAGTTCCATGACTCCACCAGGATCGGCCTTGTGGATGCCGCCGCAGCCTTAAGCCTTTTCTCAAACCCATCGCCTTCCACGGGCACTCGCGCAAAATACTCCAGCGGCAGGATGGCGATGTCTGTCGCCAAAGTCTTGTTGATGTCCGCTTGCTGTCGCTGCAAGCTCGCATCACCATCAACAACCACGACTGCCTTGCCACCATTCTTTAAGTATTCCGGCGAATTGGCCCAATGCCCGGCAACATACTCAGCCAAAGCTACAAGCTCTTCCGCGCTTTCGCCAGTATAGAGGGCTGCGAACTTCACGGCACTCCGGTTCGTCGCGCACAGGAAGCCCTGCTCGATGACCTCGTGCTTAACAGGCAACCCGTCCTTGACATCAAACTCCATGAGGAAGCCATCGAGGCCGGCGGCGGAAGCGAGGGAGATTTCCGTCGCTGCGTCAACCGGGTCGGTGCCGTCCATCGGCCCGGAGAAGGGGACAAAGCGATCTGCCGCCCATGCGGTCCAATTCCAGTCGGCGGCGAGCATAGGCCTGTAGCGGGCGAAAACAGGCGGCTTGTGCGTAGTGGTTTCCCCGCCATGGACATCGGTCGCGCCAAGGCAGGTAGCGGCTGCAAATGCCACTATGCAATTAAACTTTGAAATGCACCACTTCATTGCGGGAACTATTCTACACTATTCCCCGCGCACCAGTGGCAGTTTTCGGAAATATTTTTTACAAATGGTTTTTTGCCCGCCAGGCGCGCATCGAGGTGCCGGTGCGGGCTAGGAAGATATGGCGCAGGGCCGAAGCGGTGCGGTATCCGCAGAAGTCGGCTATGGCCGAGACGGGCGTGTCGGTGCTTTTCAAGAGCGAGAAGGCGTTCTCGAAGCGGACGTGTTCGATTTCGTCGCGAGCGGAATGTCCCATCGCCTCGCGGAAGCGCATGTCGAAGAGCCGGCGAGAACACTTGAACTTCGCGGCGAGGGCGGCGACAGTCAACCCGTCGCACGCCCTGCGCCGTATCATCTCCACGGCCTCGAGGATATAGTCGGCATGGCGTCCAGTTCCGCTAGTGGATTTGCGTCGCACGACGAGAAGCGGGCCAAATGCGGGGATGTCGCCATCGAGGCTTGCCGGTGCGCGGCGCGCGGCACGCTGGGGATGCCTGCCGCCCGTCGCCAGTTGTTTGTTCGCCATTTCTTCTCCCAGGCGCTTGGCGGCAAGGTAGCCGGCGAGCTCGAAGTCTATTTCAATTGACGAGACTCCGGGGAGGGCGAGTTTTTCCTCAGTATCCATCTCGGTTGCATCCACTCCAACGAGTGTTGCAGAGCGTGGAACGGAGCGCCCGGCGTCGGCGAGGGCTCGCATGGCCTCAAACGCCGACTCGTCGTTCACGGCAAAGATGGCGCAGTGCTGCGGAAGCTCGGCCATCCAGCGGACAAGTCTCTTGAACCGCGCCGCGCGAGCTGCCGGCTTCGAGCCGAGTCGGGCCTTGAATACGCGACATTCTGCTTTCGCCTCCGCGCAGAGCGCCTGGAATGCGGCAACGCGTTTGTCCGACCAATGGCGCGGCAGGAAATATGGAACGACTGCGTAGCTTGGCGGTTGCGCGGCGGCGAGTTCGCGGAACGCGGTGCGCGCCACGGCGGCCTCGTCGCAGGAGATCGACGCCGCACCGTGCCAGCCGGGGCCGTCCGGGGCGTCGAAATAGACGACTGGTATGTTCCCGAAGAGGCGCGGGGGCATGACCCGCTGGTCATACCATGATTCGGCGATGCAGCCGGAGGGGTGGAATCGCTTTAGAATCTGCGGCAGGTTTGCGGGCCGAACTTCGTCGCCCAGGCATGTCTCGACGGGACACCTTAGCATCCGCGCGTAGCGGCGGATGCCGTCTAGTTTCAGCCTCACCATGCGCGACATTGGCGAACTGAAGTTCAAATAAAGGATTGGCCGCGCTGTTCCCCTGCCTTCCATCGCGCTAAATCATACCATATTATCCAGATTAAGCAAGGCGCTACCGCGCCAGAATAGGGAACAGGGAACGGGGAACAGGGAACGGGAGGATTTGCCCAAGTCGGCAGTTTCGTGTATCATAGCCTCTGCTATGTTTCCCGAAATATGCCAACTTGGTCCCTTTACCCTAAAGTCTTTCGGCCTCATGGCCGCGCTTGGCTTTCTGCTGGGATACGCGGTGATGCGCCGTCGCGGCGAAATTGTGGCGGGCCTTAATGCCGATGCCGTGTCGCGCCTGCTCGTGGCGGCAATGGCCGGCGGCGCGCTTGGCGCGCGTCTCGCATACGTTGCCGAGCACTGGTCTTCCGAGTTCGCCGATTGCCCTGTCTGGGAGGTGCTGCGCTTCGACAGGGGTGGCCTGATGTTCTACGGCGGCCTTGGCGGCGCAATCATCGCAATCGCCATCTGCTCCATTGTCTGGCGGCGTCCGCTGGCGGCGCTGCTTGACCTTACGGCCATCGCGCTTCCCCTGGGCCACGCCCTCGGCCGCGTAGGCTGCTTCCTAAACGGCTGCTGCTACGGGCTGGTTTCAGAATGTGCCGTTTCTGTCCGCTATCCCGCCGGTTCCGCGCCTTGGCTGGCGCAGGTGCATGATGGCCTTATTCGGCGTTCTTCGGCGCAGTCCCTGCCCGTCATCCCGTCGCAGTTGATCGAGGCCGCTCTCAACGTTGTCCTTTTCGCGGCGCTGTGGCGCCTCTCTTCTCGCAAGCCGCGCCGCTGGACGCTTGCCGGATGCTATCTGGTTGGCTACGGCGTCATCCGCTTCTTCACGGAGACGCTGCGCTCCGACCCGCGCATGGCGGTGGGGCCGTTTTCCATTTCGCAGTTCATCTGCCTCTTCGTATTCGCGGCGGGATGCGCGGCCCTCGCGGTGGCGCGGCTTGGCGGCAAAGGCGAGAAGTCCCGGGAGGACGAATAGCGACATGGGGGAAGTCCTGCGCCTGACATACGACGCCGAAGGGCCGGCGCGCCTCGACGCCTGGCTGGCCTCGCGCTGCGAAGACCTCTCCCGCTCCCGCATCCAGGCGCTGCTCGACGCAGGCGCAATCACTTCTGGTAACGCCGCCCTTGGCCCGCGCGACCGCCTTGCCCCCGGCGCGGAAATCGTCATCGCACTTCCAGACCCCGCACCGGCAGAGCCTGTCCCCCAGGACATCCCGCTCGACATCCTCTACGAGGACGAGTGCGTGATTGTCGTGAACAAGCCGGCCGGGATGGTCGTCCACCCCGCTCCCGGCCATGGCGACTACACTTTCGTGAACGCCCTCCTCTTCCACTGCGGCGACGAACTCGCCGGTGTCGGCGGCGTCGCCCGCCCGGGCATCGTGCACCGCCTCGACATGGACACCACGGGCATCCTCGTTGCGGCCAAGGACGAGCGTTCCCTCAACTCCCTCGCCGCGCAGTTCCAGGCGCACACCACGGAGAAGCGCTACGCCGCCCTCGTCCATGGCGTCATCCAGCGCGAGTCCGGCCGCATTGAGACGACAATCGGCCGCCACCCCACCGACCGCCTGCGCATGGCCGCCAACCCGCCGCGCGGGGGCAAGTCGGCCGTAACGAGATGGAAGGTGGCGCGCCGCCTCTCCCGCACCACGCTGCTGGACGTGCTGATAGAGACGGGCCGCACCCACCAGATACGCGTCCACATGGCCTACGCGCGGATGCCAATCGTCGGCGACCCGCTCTACGGCAACCGTTCGCTCGACGCGGCGATCAAGGACTGCCCCCCGCGCCAGATGCTCCACGCCGCGCACTTCGCATTCGACCACCCCGTGACCGGTCGCCGCATGGCTTTCGACGCCCCACTGCCGGACGACTTTGAAAGGATTCTCGCCAATGCTTGAGGCAAGCCATGTCACAGTTTCGTTCAGGCGCAGGGGAGGGGAACCCTTCCGCGCCTTGGACGATGTCTCCATCAAGGTTGAGTCGGGGAAGATCGTGGGAATCGTCGGCGAGAGCGGTTCGGGCAAGACGACCCTGGTGCGGACTCTCTGCGGCTTGCAGAAGCCGGATTCTGGAGAAGTCCTCTTCAAGGGGCGCGAAATTCATGAGGCGATGGCCGCCGCGCGGAGTGGCGCCGGACTGCCGCTCTCCATGGTCTTCCAGGATGCCTCCGGCGCGCTTGACCCGCGCCAGACTGCCGCCAGCGCAGTCGGCGAGGCGCTGCGCGTCCACCGCATGGTGGCGCGCGGCGGGGAAGGGGATGAGGTGCGGAGGCTGCTGGCCGCCGTGGGGCTTCCGGCAGATGTCGCCGGGAAGCGGCCGACGGAGATGAGCGGCGGGCAGTGCCAGCGTGTGTGCATCGCGCGGGCGATTGCGCCGCGCCCTGCCTTGCTCATTGGCGACGAGCCGGTGTCGGCGCTGGACGTCTCCGTGCAGGCCCGCATCCTGAAACTTCTGGCTGCCCTGCTGAAGGGGCATGAGAATGGCCTTGAGGCGATTCTGCTGGTGACGCACGACCTGGCCGTGGTGGCGGCCGTCTGCGACTACGTCTATGTGATGTCCGGCGGGCGGGTGGTCGAGGAAGGCGTGCCGCGCGAAGTCTTCGCGGCTGCGCGCCACGAGGCCACGCGCCGCCTCCTCGCCGCAGTTGGCTACAACTGACCTGTCGGTCGTAAAAGCGGAACCCCGCGCGCCAGTGGCGTGCGGGGCCTTGAAGATGGAGCCAACTCAGGGATTCGGACCCAGGACCTGCGCATTACGAATGGATTTGGGCAAAACCCGCATAGTTGGCCATTTCTCCTATGTTTCCCCGCAAAAGCCGCGCATTTAGCGGTTTTGCAGTGCTGCGCGCAGTCGGTTCCCGGCGGCGGGTATTTTCCGTCGAACCCGGAAAATGTCCAAACATGTCCAAGGTCATGTGCCACCGGAATCACGGTTTTGTGGCTGGCGCTAGGCGCTGGGGATGGTGGTGAGGAACGCAGGGTCGGATGCGAAACTCCTAATGCCGTCCGTATGCTCGATAAGGTCTTCAGGAACGTGGTTTCCCATCGGATCAAGCACAACGTCAACCCCGTCACGCCTTGCCATCTTTATCGCGGGGATGAAGTCACTGTCGCCCGTGACAAGCACGACCTGGTCAACCAGGCGCTTTAGGGCAATTTCCACGAGGTCAAGGCCCAGGCGCATGTCAACGCCCTTCTGCCCGATGTCGAGTCTGACATCGTTTTCCACCAGTTTCGCTATCGTCTTGCGCCCGCCGAGAAGCGCGTCCTGCACCTTCGGCTTCAGGACGTAGTGGGCGTAGCCGGTCCCCAGCCGACCGCGCCTTATAGCGAACTTGCGGCGGCCGGCAATCGCAAGGAGGAACTGGGACACGGCGGCGAATGTCGCCGACTTCGACAGGTCAACCTTGACTTTCGTGATGGGGTTCTCCACGACGGCCGAGACCGGGGGGCAGTCGTAGTAGAAGACCCGGTAGAGCTCGCGCCCTTCCTGCGCGGACGCCGTGACGTGCCTGCCGCAGTAGTTCTCGAGGACGTCCGCGTTCGCGGACGGGGCGAGCCTTGAGAAACGGAAGAGGTTCCGCGCCCTGGCGCGGTAGAAGCCGCCATCGACAAGGATAGCCATTTTAGCCATTCAGTCACCTCGCAAAAAAGTTGGCCACGGGGAGACCGCTCCACTTTCGCGGGAGCGACTCGCAACGTGGCCGTTTGTGATCGCCTCGAAAAACGAGACGGTAATATGCTACCACACGGCCGCGAAAAGCGCAAGCATTTTTTTGGCGGGTGGCACTTGCCATGTCGGCGCGATTTTATCATTGCGGGACAATCGAGAAGTATTTTCTCCCAGATCCTGGTGCCGCCATGGCGCGGTAGTGCTTGAAGAACACCGCAGTCCCCGAATGGCCCATTTCCGCCGCAGTCCGCACGGCGTCGCCGGTCATCTCGTATGCGTATGTGGCGAAGGAGTGCCGCGCAACGTCCGGCGACCACTTCCCGAACGCCTGGCGGACGGCCTTGATGCGCTTCTCGACGAAGCCGCGCGCGGGGATTGGGTGCCGGGCCAGCCACGCCGCGAGGTTCGGCCTAATCTTCACGGTGCGTGCGTCGGCGGTCTTGGTGATGGCGCCCGACAGCACGACGTAGCCGTTGAGGATGTTCGCGGGCCGGATGCGGAACGCTTCTTCGGGGCGCAGCCCCGCGAAGAAGCAGAGGGCGAAGTATGGGACGGTCGCGGGATCCCTTGACGCCGCCAGGGCGAGGAAACGCGAGACCTCCTCCGGCGCGAAGATTCCGGGCATCGTCTGCTGGATGCGGGCCTTCTTGACCCGCGACACGGGGTTCGACCCCGCGAGGTCGTGGTCCCTGCACCAGTTGAAGAAGGCGGACATGGCGCGGATGCAGTTGTTGCGGGACTGCGGGGTCTTGCCCGCGAGCATGGCCTCGATGCGGTCGGCGGTGGCGCTCTCGACGAGCGCGTCCTTGCCGAGGTGCGCGCGCAGGGCGTCGAGGACTTGGCGGTATGATCCGGCCGTGCGGGGACGGATGAGCGGGAAGGCCTCGGCCTGGTAGCGTGCGACGGCGTCGGCCAGCGGCGTGGGGAACAGCCCGCGGTGGGATTCGCGCCAGAACCGCGCCGCCTCCTCCAGCGTCACGGTGCCGGGGAGGAACTCCCGCGCGCGCAGGGCATCTTCCATCAGCAGTTGGTCAGGCTTGGACGCCGACGCCCCGGCCAGAATCCACGCCTTGGCCTCCGCGAGCGTCTTGAAGACGGCGCGGCGGCGCCTGCCGTGTCCGAGGGACACGAACGCGCCGTAGGTGCCGTAGCGGGTGGTGTTGATGTATCCGGCGCCGTAGCGCCAGCGCGTGGTGGCGAGCTTCATTATTTGCGGGCCTTCGCCTTGGCGGGCGCCGGCTGCGGCGCCGGGATGGCGGAGGACAGGCGCTCGATGATGGCGGCCTGCTTCTCTATCGTGCGGGCAAGTGCACAATCGGCGCAAGAAGAATTGACCGACGCCGCTCCAGGAGAGTTGTTGCCGGTGTTGGTGTTATTGTTGGACCCCGTTACCGTGACGGATTCGGTAAGGCCCAGCAGATAGTCGCCAGAGCACCCGAAATGGCGAGCGATTTTCGCCAAGTTTTCGATGCTTGGCTCATTCCGGCCAGATTCCCAGGCTTTATAGGTTGGTTCTTTGATGCCGATCTTTTTTGCGACGACCCTGCTTGGCGTGTATCCGCGCAGAGCCACCAGGCGGGCGTGAAAAGACGGCATGGGGATTCCGTTGTCCATTTGTTGCTCCTTTTGTTGAAATGTTCCGTTCAAAAACATGTAATGATTATATATTAATTTTGGTCTGTTTTGTTGCCAAATGGTGATAAAATGAGGCTGAAAAGCAAAAAAGATACGAAAAGACTTTACAACGGATATGAAATGTGGTATAATTGAATACGAAAAATTGAACGGCACAATTTGACCGCGCGGCCAATGCTGTTCAATGACCCGAACAAACAAGGACTAGGCAAATGCAATACGAGGAATACGAGAAGCGGATGCGGGCGCAGAAGCGGCAGCCCGTCCCGCGCGAGGCGTATCGCTCCTGCGTGGAGCGGGGATACATGGCCGTGGAGGTTGACAAGGACGAGTTCTGCAAGCTGCCCGACTGGGCGATGCAGGCTCTCTGCGACCTCGACGTTGCCAGGGACGTGAACATCGAAGAGCGCGACGAGGCCCGCAGGGACGCCGCCACTTGGCGGAAGGCTGCGGAGGATCTTGAGGCCCGCGTCAAGGCCCTGGAAGACCAGTTGCACGACGCAGCCGAGGAGACCGCCTCGCTCCAAGCAGAGGTGAAGCGCCAGGACAAGCTGATAAAGCGGTTCATCGGCCGGACGAGCCTGGACACGCTGGCCGACATGCTTCTCGCCGGGGAGGAGGACTAGCCATGCGGGATCTGGACAAGAATCGCGTGCTTCAGTTCTCGATGGAGATCCGCTACCAGGAAGCGGAGAAGTGTCTTTCGGACGCGCTGCTCGTCGCGAACGAGCGCGAATACCACGGGGTGGCGGTACTGGTGCGTGAGGCGCTGGACGAACTCAAGATCATTGGCCGGGTGTGCGGCATCAACGGCCAGCGTCTTTTGGAGTGGATGCCGGAAAGGGAAGTGGGGTTTTGAGATGAGCGAGACGCTTGAAGATATCGTGAAGGACATGCGGGACCCGCATAGCGGACTCTGCCGCTGGTATGCCGACGGTGGCAACTGTGATTGCCCCAAATGCGTGTTCGACGCACTAGCCGACCGCATCGAGGCGGCGGCGCGGGAGCGTGGTAAATGGGAGCGAGAGCGCCGCGCATACGAAAAGCTGCACGATTGCTTCTGGGAAGAACACGCAATACAGAACATCGTCCGGCAGATGCTGGGCGCACGTGATGATTTGCGGATCTTCGATCCGATTGCGGCCGACAACCTCCAATACTATGCGCACGAATTGATGAGGGCTGCGCAGAGCGCCCCGGCAACGCCGCCGAAATGCGCGACGCGGAAAGGGAACATCAGATCCAGCGGCAGCAAAGAATGATCGAGAAGATGGAACGAAGGATCGAAAAGATGGAAGCGGAAGGCGGTGCGGAATGAGCTACCCGGTACCGAAGAGCAAGTGCAAGCACTGCGTCGAGGGCATCGTCTTCGACGAGAAGTGCGGGAAGGTCATCGGCCACCACTTCTGCGAGATCGACTCGTTCTTGCCCGGAGACAGCTGCACGAAGTGGGGGTGCCGCGACTACAAGCGCAGGAAGGAAAGCGAGGTGGAGGAATGAATCTCGTTGATCTCGCAGAGATACTAAAAATGGCGCACAAGGAGATAGACGCCCAATGGAAGGCCCTGACTCCCGAACGGCGCAAGCGGATATGCGACAACATCACGAAGCGCGCAATGGCGAGAGTCGAAGCAAAAGAAAAGGAGGCTCTGATGCGAACGCTGAAGCGAAGTGAGTGCGCGGTGCTGCCGCTCGTGCTCAAGAAGAAGTGGTTCGACGAAATCCGGCTCGGCGGAAAAAAGGAGGAGTACCGGGCCGCGACGCCCTACTGGGCCGTGCGCCTCTCGAACTGGGACAACACGCCGGCCGCGCACCATGTCGTCGAGTTCCGCCTGGGCTACGCGGCGGACGCCCCGCGCATGGCCTTCCGCAGCCCGTGGTACACATCCACCGGCGTCTGCCGACACCCCGACTGGGGCGAGCCGGACGGCCCGCACTACGCCATCATCCTTGGCGAACGAATCAACTTGGAGGACTAGAACATGGCAACTAAAAAGACCAAAACCAAAGCAAAAACCGAGGCGCAGAAGGAACGCGAAGCGGCTGCGCCGAAACCGAAGAAAACGCTGGAACAGCTCCTCAAGGGCGCGAACGCCTACGAGAAGGCGATTGCGGCGCACGTGCTGGCCCGCAAGGATGCCGCGCTTGAGGCCGCTGTCGTCGAGCATCAGCGCTCCGTGGCGGACTGCCTGCGCTACATCGCCGGCGAGGCGCGGAAGCGCGCCCATGGCGCGAACTGCGTGATGATGGCCGACGACGAGGTGTTCGCCCTGGCGGTGCATTACTTCCTCGACGGCGACACGCCCAGCGGCATCGAAGCCGGTGCGGCGGTCTCCGGAACCGGGCCGGCGAACAAGGTCACAAAGCTGCCAAAGGCCAAGGCCAAGAAGTAGGCAAAGCCGCCAAAGGCCAAGGCCGAGAAACCGAAGGCCCCATACGAGCAGCTCTTCTTCGACTTCGGAGGCGCGGAATGATGGACATCTACCTGACGGAAGAAGAGCGCGAAATGGTGAGGGCGCAGCGCGTCCGGCTCCACGGGCCGACGGACGGCCACCAGAGGCCATCGGTCGTGCTGCGCGTCCGGGATGACGGCGAGGTGGAGATCGTCTATGCCTTCAGCCGTCGCGTGAAGACGAAGACGAAGCGCGGCGTGAGGATCGACGTTATGGCGGTGGCCACGACGGCGACGGACTCCGACCGCATCCTTGCCCGCAACCTGGTATTCACCCCATGCGGAGGCTACCGGGTGTACGACTGGTCGGCGCGATGCAACGGCCCCTCGACGGGCTTCTGCTTCACGCGGCCGGACGGGACTGGCGAGATTTGGGGGCCGGTTGCGAACCCCGAGGTGCTGCGGGACGCCCGGCCATGCTACCGATACGCGGGGCTGGTGCAGGACGACGGGCGCATCCGCCCGGCGGTCTATCTGCGGGCGCTCCACGACCACCCAGGCGCGGAGCTGCTTTTCAAGGCGGGTTTGTCGCAGCTCCTGAAGCCGTCGATCCTGAAAAGGGGGCCGGAGATCGCGCCGTTCATCGCGAGGCACCGCCAGGAGATCGACAGGCTCGAAGCTGGCGCTTCGGCGGTCATGGAGGCGTGGCGGAAGGGCATCACGGTTGAAGAGGCTGTCGCTAGAGAGACGGCGCGGCACGACCTGCGCGGATGCCCCCGCGCACCCGGTGTGGACGTCCTCGACATCGCCCGCTGGCTCGTGAAGGCGAATGTCCGCGCCTGGGAATACCGGCGCCACTGCGAGCACTGTGCGGAGCTGGGGCTTGGCGCGGAGGCCTACATGCCGTCGCCGAAGCGGTTCCGGGCCTTCGCGGAGCGCGTCGAGGCGGAAGTCGCCGAGGCGAAGCGCCGGAAGGAACGCAGGGACGCTGCGGCGCTTGCCGGGAAATTCAAGAGAAAGCAGCTGGACGCTGCGGCCGCCTGCCCGAAAATCAAAGGCATTGTCGTGCTGTGGCCGGACGCCCCCGTGCAGCTCGTGAAAGAGGGCAAGGCCATGCGGAACTGCATCGGCAACGGACTCTATTCGCGGAAGGTCGCCAATGGCGAGAGCCTGGTGTTTCTGCTGCGTCTTGCGGATGCCCCGGAGGAACCGTGGGTTGATGTTGAGCTTCGGCGAAAAGGCAAGTCGTGGAGCGTGGCGCAGTGCTACGCGAAGCGCAACGCCCCTGCTCCGGACACGGCGCACAAGGCCGCGCGCAGGGTCGCCGCAGCAATCCGCAAAGCCGCGCTTTACGCATAGGAGGGGAGCCAAAAATGGAACGCAGAAAGCATCGAATCCCGCACGCGCTCGGCGCGGCGCTGCTCGCCGTCTGCGGCTTCGCCGTGGGCGTCGCCCTGATTCCGGCCGTCCCGTTCCTCGCGGCCTGGGCGTGGTGGAGGAACGCGCGATGAGCGGCGGGGCGGCGAAAGTGGTCCTGGGCATGGCCGTGCCGAAGCCGGAGGCGGGGAAGCCCGTCCCGCGCACGGTCGAGGCCGTCCTTTTCGCGGATGTCGCCGACGAGGGCGGCGGCGTCCGCGCCTGGAACTTCGCGCGCGGGATCGCCCGGAGCATCATGGGCGACGGGGACGAGATACTGGAGGGCTGGCCGCCGGAGGAGGAGTTCGCGCACCTGTGGCGCATAACGCTCCGTGTGGAGCCGTCCGGGCCGAAGAGCGCGGGCATCGGCATGGACTACATCGCGCTGCCGGGGTGCCCGCTCGACCAGCGCCAGCAGATGATGGGGTTCGTCTCGGTTCTGCGCGGCGCCATGCGCGAGGGCCGGATGCGGCGGGGGTGATGTCGGATGGAGTTCTTCACGCCAGTTGAGATAGCGGAGCGGCTCGGCAAGAGCAAGCGGTGGGTGGTTGACAATCTTCTCGCCACCGGCGAGATTCCGGCCCTGCATCTCGGAATCTCCTGGCGCGTCCGCCCGCGCGACTTCGAGAAGTGGGTGGACGCCAAGGTGCTTGAACTCCGGGAGCCGGAACTCATCCCGCTGCCGAAGGGGGGCCGCGCCAAGAAAAACCCGCTACAGGGGAACTTGACGCTGGGGCCAGTGATAGCGTAAACTAAAACAACGAAAGGACTAGCAATGTGGGTTTTCACGAAGAGCGGATTCTTCTCCGCAGTCCGGCACACCGATCAGCCGGACGTTTTACTCGTCCGCGCGAGGTTCGAGGGCGACCTTGAGCGCTTCTGCAGGACGCACGGCCTCCACGGGATCAAGAAGACTATTCGCGAGACGCCGGACGCCGACTACCGCTTCCGGGCGGAAATACCGTGCAAGGCGTTCGCCGAGGCCGTCAAGGCCGAGGCGCTGGCGATAGACTACCCGAACTTCAAGGCCGCCGTCCACGACGGCACGGAGCGCGACGAGGCCTACATGTCGTGCTGGAGCGCGTTGCGCTGGGGCCAGGATCTGGCGAATACGCCGAAGGTAGAGAGGGCGCGGCCATGAAGGAACAGCGCAACCAATACGGCGACAAGATGGGGCGTGACGGCGGGCGCGAGGTCATCGACGAACTCAACGCGGACTTCGGGTTCGTCGCCTTCCAGCCGGACAGCCACGGGGAGCATTCGGCCGACCTGATTCTGCGTGACGGGTCGGTTTATCCGCGAAAAATCCACATAGCCATGGGGCGCGTCATAGATGGCGGGTTCACGATTGTCGACAACGAGCGGACGCCTGACCTTGGAGAGTTTTCAGACCCAGGCTACCAGATATGCAAAGACCCGCGTCTGATTGCGGCCATTTGCAAGGCAACGGGAGTCCGCAGGGAATATGAGGAAAGCGGCTATCCTGAAGGGGAGGATCCATTCGAGGTCGCGAAAACGCTGGGCATGATCCCGGCGCCGCCGATGGACGAGGCGCGCAAGCTCCTCGCGGAAATGGGCGTCCCGATGATGCCGGACTACCTCCGCTAGTCGCGGAGCGATTTCCCGGACTTCGCCTCGGCGTCTTTAATGAACTTGTCGAAGTCGCGTATCCGCGTCCCGTAGGAGATTTTGGCTCCGGTGATGTTGGTCGAGCGATTGACGTTGCCGACGTAGAACGCCGGAAGCCCTACAACGTTCGCGCCCGTCTCGTTCTCGCCGTCGCCGAGGTACAGGCGGTGCTCGTCGACCGATGTGGTCGTGAAGAAGATGGAGGAGATGCGGGAGAACGGCACGTCGCGGATGTATGCGTGTTCGCAGTACACCTCGACGCTGTGAAGGGTGCCGAAGCTCTCGTGCGCGCCTTCGTCGGCGTATTCGCCGATCTCGCCCGGCTTGAGGCCGAGGGTGTCCTTTTCGCTCGTGCGGAGCAGACGGACCGTGCGCGTCGCGAGGTCGCGCGTCTCAAAGTCCGTGTTCTCAAGGACGATCTGCGTGGCGGCCTTGAAAAGGGCGTAGCTCTTCTTGTCCCTTTCAAACTCGGCGGGGTTGTTCAGATAGTGCTTGACGACCTTCTCAAGGCCCGGGCGTATCCATAGACCGCGCACGCTGGACAAGTCGGAAAGGTCGGCGCCCATTGCATCGAGTTCGATGGCCTTGAGCTTGAGTGAGCCGAGTGAGCCGGAGCCTCCGCCCTGGGCGCGGAAGTATTGGGGGGCGGTCTTCGCGTCAACGCCGGTGCTGGCCGCGACGGACTCGACGCAGTCCCAGAACGTCCGGCCGGATGCCTGGGCGCTTGGGTCGGCCAGATAGACTCCGACTTGGTTCACGTGGGAGATTGCGGTCTTGAATCCGGACTTCTGCGATTTCTCGATTTCTGCGATGGCGGAGAGGAGGGTTTTCGCGTTCGGGTCCCAGGCGGCGGCGGCCTTGAGCTGGGGCTTGAGCTTGAGAGCGGCGTCGATGGCGTCGGAGTTCGGGGTGAAGTCTCCGGTGTTGATATGGTGGCCGATTGAAATTGCCGCGTGGATGATCTTGGAGGCGGGGATGTCGTCCGGCTGGATGTTGCCGCCGCCGTTCCTGACTCGCAGCATTCCGAACGCGGCGTCGCCACTTGGGGAGTCGCCGACGATCTGCTTGGGCATGATTTCCCGCAGGCCGTCCTTGCAGAGGTCGTATGACGCCTCGAGGACGGCCGACGTGTGCGCGGGCTGGTATTTGCCGCGGTCGAACTCGGCGCAACGCGCCTGCATCTGCTTAAGCTCTTCGAGGGGCTTGGCTAGCGCCTTCCTCGTCTCGTCCGGAAGATCCCGGACGGCTGCGTCAAGATCGACCTTCGACGAGAATATGTCGTGGGCGGTGAGCTTGTCGAACACCCCGCGGTTGATTGAGGCGGAGCGGAGGGTGCGCCATTCGTCGGGCCATTCGCGCCTTTCCCACTCCTCGGGCTTCTTGCGGCTTCCCTGGGCGCGGAATCCGAACGCGGATCCGTTGTCGATGCGCCAGGCGTGGCCGTCCTTGTCGATGAGGACATTGTCCTGGGCGGTTCCGAGGACATCCCAGTTGGCGAAGAGGGAGTCGACGATGTAGCCCTGCCGCAGCTCCTCGATCACGGTCTTCTTCTGGGCGGGCGTGGCGTGGGCCATGAAGTCCCCGAGGGTCTGGCCGCCGGGGATGAATTCGGACAGCTTGTAGGTCTTGCCGCCCTCCTCGTAGATGCGGCAGTCGGGGACGCGGATGCCGGCGCGGCGGTACGCCTGGTCTGCGGCGGCCTCGTTCCGGACATGCTCGGCGCTGACCTTCCCGGCGGTCTTGAACACGTAGCGGCGGCCGTCGATCTCGACGATCTGCGCGCCGGTCGTGCCTCCGGGGTTCGCGTTGACGACCTTCATGCCGCTTCCCGCGATGGTGTCGGGGAACACTCCGGGGGGCAGCGGGGAAAGCGCGTCTGGCGCCGTCTGGGCGTCCTTCCCGGCCTTGTCCGCGAGGCTGGCGATGTAGGCGTCCAGCGCCGTGTGCGCGGCGTCTGTGGCGTCCCGCAGGGCCTGCGCGGCGGACGGCACGGTCTGGCGGAGCTGCTTGAGCTTCGCGATGGCGTCGGCAAGCGCCTTGAAGTCTTTGGCGGTCGCTGCGGACGATCCTTTTCCACGGAGCGCGTCGGCGGCGTCCTTGAGCTGTTTGGCGAGGTCGTCGGCTTTCTTCTTGGCCGCGTTGAAGGTGGCCAGTTCCGGGACGGACGCGGATGCTTTCTTTGCCATGGTTCGCTCCTAGTAGCCCTTGATGAGTCCGGCGGACTTCTTGAGTTTCCCGATTTCGTTTCGCGCGGCCTTGGAGAGGTCGTGGAGGTCGGTGGCGTCCTGGGTCGCGCCGTCGGCCTCCGAAGTGGCTGCGGCCACGGTGGACGTTTTGAACGCCTCGATCTTCGTCTTGGCTGCGGAGACGGCAACGTCGGCGTCGTGCTTGGCGTCCGCGAAGCTCTTCTTCGCGTCGGCCGCGTCCTTGGCCCTTCCCTCGGCTGCGGCAATCGCCGCAGCGCACTTGGTGTCGAACGCCTTCTGCGACGCTTCGTCGGTCGGACGGGCGATTGAATCCAGGTCGGCCGGGTCGATGGCGGCGACGGCTGCGCCGGCGTCGGTCTTGGCCTTGTCGATGAGGCCCTTGGCCTTGTCGGCTGCGGCGACCTCGGCGGTGAAATCGACGAGCGAAGACCATTCCGCCTTGAGCGTGTCGATGGAGTCGGCGCCGACGGGCGTTGCGCCGATGTCCGCGAGGGCCGATTTCGCGCGCTGTAGCGCTTCCGCGACCTTGACCTTGGCATGTTCAAGGGCGGAGAGGTCGGGCGCGAACCTGGGCGCTTCTGGTGGCTCCTGCGGGGCTTCCACGCGGACGGCCTTGACGCCGAGGAGGTCGTGCAGGGATTCTTCGGGGTGGGCGCGGTCGATGTAGATGGTGCCGCCGTCGATTCCGGGCTTCTGCTTGCCCTTCGTGAGCGCGAAGTCGGGGAGCCCATTCTTCCTGAATCCGTCCAGCTGCTCGTGGCTGAATCCGTTCGCGATGTCCCCGGAGTTCTCGAGAAACAGTTCCGTCCGGAGCGCCTCTTCGATCTTCGCGCGGGTGAGCGCGTCTTCCGCCTCGGCGTCGTCCATCCCCTGCGCCTTGAATCTGCCGATGGCCATGCCGTCGGTGCGCTCCTGCACGGCGTCGCCGTCCTCCCAGTCCACTGCGTCGGTCTTCTCCTGGGCCTCGATGTCGTCGGCGTCCAGCTCCTCGTCAACGTATTCCATCGAGCACATGCAGTTCGGGTGCCAGACGCCGGCCTCGCGCGCCTGGTCGATGGTCGGCAGGTTGCCTTGCGTCCCGGCGATGGTGCAGATAACGCCCTGCCACGCGCGGCAGACCGGGCAGTCGGCCGCGCCCAGCGACGTGATGCGGACGAGCTTGAAGCCGGACTCCGCGAGGCGGTCGGCGTAGGCGTCCCGATAGACGCGCTGGGCCGTGGTGCGGGACAACATCTGGAGGTAGCGGGCGTTGTCCCAGGCCTTGCCGGAGCGGTCGATGAACTGGAAGTTGGAGTCGTCGCCCGTGAGCGCGTTCCAGGATTCCAGGATGGCCTTGTGCTGATCCTTGAGGCTCATGCCCTCGATGGCCGCGCGGCGCTGGACTTCGACGACGGAGCGCCGGAGCGCCGTGACCGTGCTTTCGGCCATCTTGTCGGTGAATACGGCTGCTAGGTTCTTCCCGGCCTGCGGGTTGACATACATCCAGTAGCGGCGGCACCGCGCCTCGTCCCAGCGCACGAGGTCTTGCCCGCCCGCATCGATCCCCGCCGCCTTGCCGCCCAGTTTCGCGGCTGCGGACACCTCGTCCTTGAGGTACTTGTCGGCGGACTTCGCGATCTCGGCGTAGGAGGCGGAAATCTCCGCGAATAGTTTCCGCTGCGATTCGGCGAACGCCGGCGTCTTGGCCGTGGCGATCTTGCCCTTGATGGCGTCAAGGGACTCCTTGAGGCCCCGGACGAGCGCCTTGCTGGTGACGTACTGGCGCTTCTCGAGGGCGGCGAGCGGGTTGGCGGAGCGGCCGCCGTATTTGGCATCGGAGGACTTCATCGGCGGAAAGAAAATGCCCGGACGCGGAGGACTAGTGCCGCGCCCGGGCGACCCGAAGAAACGGGTGAGATGTTCCGCTCGCTAGGAGGCGCGGCGGATGAAATGCCCCTTGGCGTCGCGCTTCGGGGGCTCGGGGGCGCCGGCATCGTCTTGCAGGGTGTCGGCGTCGCCCGTTTCGCCGTCGGGCTGGTCGCCCTGGTCGTCTGGCGGGGTCTCCGTCAGTCCGTCGGGCGGTGGCGTTTCCCCTGCGTCGTCTTCCGGCGGAGGGGGCGGAGGTGCCTTCTCTTTCGGGAAGAGGCGGCGCAGCGCCTCTTCCTCGCGGCGCTTGCGGAGGGCCGCGAGGCGCTCATGGAGCAGCAGTACCGAGTTCTTGGCCATGGCTACTCCTTGACCTTGCCGTAAACCGTGAGATAGCCGCCGGTCGCGAGCGTGAACTTGAAGTACAGAGGCTCGTTGCCGTAGCAGTAGCCCTTGAACGACGCCACCGAGATGGCGTTCGTCGCGGCGCAGTCCGCTGCGGCCTTGACGGTGTTCGTGGCCAGAGTCCCGCCGATGTCGCGGATCTGGTAGGCCGACACCTGGCCGGACGCCGCAGTCGCGCCGGAGATGTCGAACGCCACCGGCTCGACGGCGCGGGTGGAGTCCCCGAACCTCACCGACACGACGGCGTTTGTTCCGCTGGCGGCCGGAGGAATGCGCTTCACGACGCGGACGTAACCGTCGGCGTACATGACGGACGCAGCCACGATGAAGAGGCAGAGTGCGAGAAACTTTCTCATTTGTGTTGTCTCCTTGTTGTTGATATCGCTTGGGTGGAGGAGCCGGGGCGGGGCGCCACCATGAAGGACGCCCCGCTCCCGGCGTGGGCTACGCAATCGTGCAGACGAGCTTCACGCAGCGGATCGCCTTCTTCTCGTACACGCGGTTCCAGTTGGCGGCCGTGGCGAGTTCGGCGTTGGTCGGCGAGTTCCCGGCGACGGAGGCGTTCTGCCACTTGATGCCGCGCAGGTGGATGATCTTCGCGTCGCGGGATACCAGAACGTCGCGGCTCTTGGTGGCTTCGCGCTGCGTCTCGAACGGGACGCGCTCCTGGCAGGGGTTGAACGCCACGGCGCCCTCACCGAAGAGGTAGATTTCGGCCTTGCCGGTGTCCGGGTCGTAGCCGCAGCCGTCGTCCACGAGGATGGAGCGGCCGTTGTACTTCGAGAGCTGGCCGGGGGTGTCCGACGCGCGGTAGAGGCTGGTCGCCTCAAGCTCGGAGAGAGCGGTTTCCGCGTGGGAGTTCATCGCAACGGCGGTGAGGCGGTCTTTTGCGTCGCCGAGCAGCTGCGCGGCTTCGAGCAGCGAGAACTTCGAGAGTTCGGGGGAGCCCGAGCTGGTGATGTCCAGGACGAGGTCGCTGTCGTCGTTCGCCACGTTGTCGGCGAAGACGCCGGCGAGCAGGGAGAAGAGCGCCTTCTGGTTCCTGCGGTCCCAGTAGGCGACGAGCAGATCGGCGAGCTGCCTCATGGGGTCGTCGCCGGCGAGATCGACGGCGAGGTCGTTCATGCCCCAGGCCTTTGCGCGCCGGAGGACGACGGCCACGTCCTGATCCGCAGAGAGGGCATTGACGGTGATGTCGCCCTCGGTGAGGATTTCGTCGTCGCCGGAGAGGTCGTTCCAGAACGGGAGGTTGACCGTCTTGCCCTGGAATCCGGCCGCCTGGCAGCGGGACGCGATGTCGGGATCGTTCTTGGCGATACCAGACTTGATGAAGCGCGAGACCTCCATGGTCCGCTGCTGGAAGTATCCGAGGAACTCGTTGTTGAAAACGATGTCCGAAACGGAGGTGAATGCCATGTTGAGTTTCCTTTACTGTTGCGCGGCGGCCTCTGCCTTAAGGCGGGCGGCCTCCGCAGGGTTGGACTGGGCCAGCTGGATCTGCTCGGTGAGGTTGAAGGACTCCTTCTTCCAGGGGTTCTTCGTCGCGGAGTTTCCGCCGGCGGGTTTTCCGGTGCGCCCGGTTCCGCCGCCCTGCTCGGACAGGATGAGGCCCTTGTTTGATTCCCTGAATGACTTGATGCGCTCGTTCACGGCGGCCTCGTCGGTGAGGTCGTCGAGCCCGTCAAGCTGCTTGGAGAAGATTCCCTTCGCCAGTTCGGCGTCGATGCCCTCGATGAACTTTATCCCGGACTTGTCCCGGATGGCCTCGATGGCGCGTGCGCGTTCCAGCGCGGCGGACTTCGCGTCGGCTTCGGCTTTCTCCTTCTCGAGCTTCTCGATACGGGCCAAAAGCTTCTGCTGCTCGGTCTTGCCTGCCTCGCCGCTTGCGGCTGCGGTCTTCTTGAGTTCGGCCAGTTCGGTCCTTGCGGCGTCGCGCTCGGTCTCCGCTTTCTTGCGGGCGGCTGCGGCGGCGTCGTTGGCGGCCTTGTCGGGGTCGAACGCTTCGAGTTTACCGCGCTCTTCGGCGGTGAGGGTTTCTCCCTTCAGTAGTTTTGCGATTAGTTCCTTCATGGGTGGTTGGTTCGGTAGGTTCGTGGCGAGAATCGGCCCGCCAGGATGGCCGTCGGGGATTTATACGCAGTCCCTGAACTGCTGTAGTGGGCCGCAGCGTCAAACGGCGAGCGGAGCGCCACGGTCGCGGAGGATGCTCTTGATGGCGCCGACCGTGGAAGCGTCCCTCGTCATTCCCGGCGCGTGCTGCTTCGCGTAGGCGACGTAGAGCGCCGCCACGCCCGCGGCAGCCGGAGCGGCAAACGACGTGCCGGAGACTATCGCCTGTCCGCCGCGCAGCCAAAGCGTCGGGATCCTCACTCCTGGGTAAATGCAGTCGATTTCCGGTCCCTGCGCAGACCACGAAGGGACGCGGCCTCGCCGGTTGCATGCGCCGACGGCGATTGTCTGGGCGAATCTGGCGGGATACATCACGCCCTTGTCGCCGTCGTTGCCGGCAGCGCATATCACCGGGATTCCCAGCGATTCCAAAACGCCTATCGCGTGGAGGCACTTGGACGCGCCGCAGCTAATCGCGACTCCAACCAGCACCACGTCCGGCTTGAGTTCGCATGCGGCTTCCAGGGCAAGGCGCAGGTCTGTCGCGGTTCCGCGACCGCTTTTGCCGGCGACCTTGTAGCAGACGATTTTCGCGAGCGGCGCGTAGGCGTGGAGGATCCCGCAGACGGCCGTGGCGTGGCCGTTCTCGTCGCCGTAGCCGCTGTCCCAGACGAACGAGCGGCTCTTGCCGTAGTCGATGCAGTCGTCGAGTTGCTGGTGCGTAGGCGCTCCGGAGTCGATGACGCAGACGGTGATACCATCGCCGCCCGTGATTAGCCAGTCTTCGGGGATGTCGGGGATCTCGCGGCCCTTGCCGAAGAAATTGCGGATCGCTTCAATGATTTTCATGGTTTCAGCCTTGTCGGGAATCTGGCCGCTCCGGCAAATCGGCGGTGGAGAAAGACCTTCTCCACGGCGAAGGCGCAGTTGACCTGCGCCAGGAGCTGGCGCTTGCGGACGGCGAACACCGGGACGAAATCGTCCGGCATGCGGTATTCAGAGACATAGACGGGGTAGGGGCGTGAGCGCAGCCAGCCGTAGAACTCCGCGTGGTCGAAAGCCGTGGAATAGGCGCTAGTGCCGATGTAGGGCGGATCGCAGTAAACAACGTCGCCGTCCTCGTGGCGGTACTCCCTGTAGTCGCCGCCTTCCGCGACGAGCGGGAGCGGCCCCGGAAGCGACTGCGCGAGCGCGTTGACTCTGGCCAGCCGGACGCGGTGTTCCATCTTGAGCGTCCGCCACGTGGTTTTCGCCAGCATCGACGAGAGACGCCCCATGTCCAGCCGGTTCTGGAGAAAGACGATGGCGGAGCGTTCGCCCAGCGATTCCAGGAGCGCCCTGTCGCTTTCGCCAAGGCGGACGCCGAAGTCCTCTTCCATCGGCGCGTAGTCACGCATGACAATCGCGTGGTGCAGCGCCCGCATCCACCATTCGATGTCGATGCCGTAGATGTAGGAATCGCCCTTGCTGCCGAACGACCAGCAGAGGGAGACGAACGGATCGGACTGCCAGAGGCGGGCGAAGTCCTCGCGGGAAATCCAGCGCTTCTCATTGAGGTATTTGCCGGATGCGGCGTCCATGAAGAAGCGCGGCAGCGCCGGCGCAATGTCTCTGGCCAAGAATCGCCCCCACTTCCCGGAGAGCATCGCCGCGTGGGTCATCGCGCATCCGCCGCAGAAAAGGTCGCAGAAGCGGCGTCCGGGCGGGAGAAACGAGACTATCCGCGCGGCGATGGCGTTCTTGCTGCCCTTGTATGGGAGGCCGTAGGACATGGCGCGGTCATGCGTCGCGGCCCGGAAGCCACATGGTGCGTATCTTGTCGGCTAGGTGCGCGGCCATCGAGGGCGGCACCGACATTCCGACGAGGTAGCGGGCGCGCGTCGCTGCCCTTTGCGGGTCGGTTTCGCCCAGGTCGTAGTCCTGCGGGAACGTGCCGACGTTGATGTAGTCGGCGGCCGACGGCGCCATGCGGTCAGGCATGCGAATGAACCCGGACGAGGACGTGACGGTCGGGCACACGGTGTCCGGCCAGACGAGCGGATGCGTGAAGCCAACTGGCCTGCCGCGTTCGCGCTCGGAAATCCTCGATAGTTTCTCGTCGCCCGGCCACGCCTTTTCGAGAAGTCGGGCGGTCGAGCCGATGCCGTCGATGCCTGACTTGATCGGCAGTCCCGAAGGCGAACGCACTTCCCGGAACGGAATCAGCGGATAGTCGAACATCAGGGCCAGCGGAGGCGGGTCGGGAGGGGATGCGCCGTCAATTCTGCGGGCGGCGAAGAAAACGCGCTCGCGGCGCTGCGGAACTTCCATGAACGCGGCGTTGAGCTGGAAGATGCGGCAAACGTAGCCGAGTTCGCGGAAACGCGCCAGGATTGCGTTCACGTAGCCTTTGGCGTTGCCCTTGACGAGGCCGGTCACGTTTTCCGCCACTACCACCCGCGGGCGCAGCTTGGCCACGGTATCGAGGAAGACGAAGAAGAGGTCGTCCAGCGTTTGGAGCGCCTGTCCTTCGCGGAAGCGCTTCTCCTTGCCCCATGCGGCCTCGCGCTTCCCGGCCATCGAGAACGTCGAGCATGGCGGGGAGCCGTCGAGGACATCGAGGTCGAAGAGTTCCGGCGGGAGGTCTGCGTCCGGAATCCTGTTGAACTCCCGGGGATCCATCCGGTAGTTGTGCGCGGGATGGAGGTTGGCGCGGTAGATGGCGTTTATCTGCGGGTCGATCTCTACGCATCCGAGGACGCGGAAGCCGGCGCGCTTGTAGCCCATGGAGGAACCTCCGCCACATGCGAACGTCGAGAACACGGTCGGCGCGCCGGGCGGAGGTTCGGGGAGGTCTGCAAGCCTCCACTTCCACGGGAAGGAGCGCATGCCGGCTATTCCTTCAGCAGCCGCAGGTATTCCGCGAGTTCCGGCTTCATGATGACCGTCACGGCGACGATAGCGACGATGATGCACAGCTGCCACTTGCATTTCTCGAGCAGCCGGAAAAGCGCCGGCCAGAAACCGACCGGGCCGAGGGCCGCTATCTTTTCCTCGATGCGCTTGAAGCCAGACGCCATCGAGAGGTGAATCCGGGCGTCGCTTCTGGCCATGTCGAACTGGTTTATCGAGATGGATTGGATCTTCTCTTCTTGCGTGAAGCCGTTTGTTGCGGCCGCCGTTGAGGTTAGGTTTTGGATCACCTCCTCTTTCACGGCCGGGTCGAGTTCGCTAGCCTCGACCTGCTCTACCATGAAATTGCGCTTGCGTTCGATGTCTGCCGGTATCGCCATGG
>JAEEGH010007234.1_pt1 | contig 26800 bp, 21 predicted proteins | sample 9134181 | NCBI WGS metagenome assembly JAEEGH01 (sample SAMN16246544, study PRJNA631951) | gut metagenome | biome: gut microbiome; feature: rumen; material: DP-attached | host: Bos | place: Iran: Karaj | collected 2018-10 | reverse complement strand
CCTTTGGTTTTGTCGGTGCGGTCTTGCAACGTCTGTTCGGCTCGGCAAAGCAGAATGTCCTTGTCGGGGAGTTCTCCGTAGGCGTCGCGAATCACGGCGAGCATGCGCTTGGAGAGGAGGAGTTCCTCGCTCAGGCGGTAATAGGCCTTGATTCCGTCACGGCGGTCCTTCAGGAGCCCGCAGGCAGAGAGTTTGGCCAAGTGACGGCTTGCGTTACTCTGGTGGATGTCCAAGATGTCCTTGATTTCGTTGACCGTGAATTCGGCCTGGTCCAGGAGCATCAAAATTTTGAGACGCATCTCGTCGGAGATGGCGCCGAACAAATCCATCGTAGGGGTAATCGGTTCGCGTTGCATGTTATCAATATAAGTTTTTTTCTTGTATTCTTCTTGATTGTTGTTAATTTTTAAGGGTGATTGCAGGCTGGATAAAAAAGTTTTTTTGCGTGATGGTACTTGCTGTGCCGGCGCTGGCGCAGCCGTACTCCTTGTCGTGGAGCCGCGACATGCCGCTCACGTTCTTTGCGGCCTTTGCAAGCGTTTATGGCAATTACCGCCTGGGGCAAATGGCGGTGCCCAGCGAAGACGATGTTTTGGACGAGTCGCACCTGTTGCCTTGGGACCGTCCTTTTGCGGGGCGGTACAGCGAAGCCGCCGACAAGGCGAGCGATTTGGCCGCGGTCTTTGGCGTGATGCCGCTCGCTGTCGCCGGCTACTCCTGGTATGCGGGCGATGCCCGCGGTTCTGACTTCGGGGCCTATACGCTCATGTTCGCGCAGGCGTTGGCCTTGCAGAGTGGCATAGGGCTCATGGTGCGCTCCATGGCGTTTTGGCCGCGCCCCTACGTTTACGCCACAGATGGCGAAGGCGCCGCCAAAACCGCCGACGCCGAGGGTGAAGCTTACGGGAGCTTTTTTAGCGGGCACACTTCTGCGGCGTTCACGGTCGCCGTCTTTACGGGGGAGTGGTTCAGCGAGCTGTACCCGAACTCACCGTACAAATCCTTGGTGTGGGCGGGGAGCCTTTCGGCGGCTGGCTTTGTGGGCGTGCTCCGCATTGCCGCCGGCAAGCATTTTCCGTCTGATGTGATTGTCGGGGCGCTGGCCGGCACTGGCATTAGCCTCGCTGTGATTGAAATGCACAAAAAAAAGACCCAGCGCGTATCGCTCTGGGCCGGATTCAATAGCGTAGGCCTCACGGCCATGTTCTAGATCACTTGATGGTGCTGGTGAGGCGGAAGGCGAGGCCGAGGTCGGTCATTTCGTTTTCGCTGTACAGGCTGAACTGGAGCTTGGACTTGCCAATGTTCCTTACGAGGGCGACAGTCCATGCCCAGTCGTCGTAAGTCTGTTCGGTCACCTGGTAGAGGTTGTCGCGCTTGTTGATGTATTCCCATTCCACCATGAGGTTGCTCAAGACGTAGTTCAAACCGGGGACGGCAGCCACCGGAAGTTCGGCACCCAGGTAGAACGGCTGGAAGTAGATGCCCGGCTGGTAGTACTTGAATTCGGGAGCGAGGTAGTTCGGGGCGTCGTAGTCAATGTCTTCTTTGTCCTGGGTGTAGATGCAGGCGTATTCGCCGTAGGCACGCAGACCCGGGAAGATGGTGTAGCTCGCGTAAGCGGCCAAACGGTGGGTGAGCAAGGCCGTGTTCTGCACGACGTCAACGGCGTTGGTGCGGTAGGCGACCTTCAATTCCAGGGGGAAGGTGAACTTCATGTCGTCTTCAATGCGCACATAGCCCTGGTTGGCGGTGCCGTTCTTGGCTGCGACCATGGCAGTCAACTGGTTCAAACCGTGCTTCCAGCCCATCTCCACGGCGTTGTGGCTGTAATCACGCATCCAAAGACCGCGAACAGTGAGGTCCTTGTCCACATAGGTACCAAAGTGGGTCGACTGCGACCAGTCGGTTTTCCAACGACCAATCTTCAAGTTCAGGAGGTCCTTTTCACCCAGAGCCCACTTGTAGTTGACCCAGTAGAGGTCGGCGAGAATCTTGTCGATGTTGCTCTTGGTGGTGGATTCCTTTTCGAAGTCGACGCCTTTGACGAGGCTGTTGCCGAATTCCGGGCCCCAAATGCGGAGCATGATGGTAGCGTCCAGGTTGTCGGACTTGTACTGACCGCCAATGTTGGCACGGATCCAGCCGCTGCTGAAGTTGTTGTCTTCGTCGGCGATGGACTTGGTAACCTGGGTCTGTACGTTGCCCTTGAGGCCGAATTCACCGTCAATGGCGAATGCGGAGGTGGCAAGCCCCATGGTCAGGAGTGCTGCCGCAATCTTTAGGTGTTTCATCGTTTCTCCTATGATGGCCACGCTGTTCCGGTGGCACCTTATTGTTTCGGGGCTAAAGATAGAATTTAACGACCCTTTTGGAAATGCTTTTCAAGCCTTTTCCGTTGTAAATATGTATTTTTGGGCGCGTACAAGGCTATGTGCGAGGTGTGTATGCAAAAGAAGCTTGGCCGCTCTTTCATTGTTTCTCTGGTATTTGTGGCCCTTATGGGCGTAAACGCGCTCTATGCGGGCGAACTGGCCCCCAATAAGACCCATGCGGTCCTGAACGTTACGTATACGAACTACGACGATGTCCCGCAGGTAAAGAAAAAGCTCGTTTTTGTAGGCCAGAAGAACCCGAAACACAAGATTACCGTGGTTACCGACATGTATGGCGAGGCCGCCTTCATGATCCCGCGCGAGGATTCCTACTCGATCCTCTGCGAGAGCCTTACCGGCCCGTTTGAATGTGGCACCACGCCCTATGTTTCCCTGACGGCGAGCACGGGCGGCGTGACGGTGCTTTTTGACGATACGCGTGCAGAACTTACCGGCGTGAACTTCAAGGTGGGCCGCGCCGAACTTATCCCGAACTCGCTCAGGACGCTCGATAACGCGATTGCGGGCCTCAAGCGTAATGCTAAGGCGAAGGTCGAAATCGAGGGCCACACCAGCAGCGAAGGGAGCGATTCCTTTAACCAGAAACTTTCCGAGGACCGTGCGAACAGCGTCATGGAATACATGATCAGCAAGGGCATCTCGAAGGACCGCGTGACAGCGGTGGGCTATGGTTCCAGCCGCCCCAAGGAAGATAACGCGACCGAGGCCGGCCGCAAGGCGAACCGCCGCATAGAAATCCGCGTCGTGAACAAGGACGAGGTGACGATTTCTTCGGAAGAGTGATTCTTAGACGGCGTGAATTCCGTCCTCGGCGATGACGATTTTCCCTTCGCGGAAGAGCGTGCCGAGAATCTTCTTGAAAGTCTTTTTCGATATCCCGAATTCAGCGCGAATGGCTTCGGGGTCGCTGTTGTCGCCGTAGGGGAGGAATCCGCCGGCTTCTGCGAGTTTGTTCAAAATCGTGCTTGGGGCGTCGCTGTTGATTACGCCCTTGTAGCCCACGGGCGTGAGGTTCAGCGTAATCTTGCCATCGTTGTTGATGCGCTGGATAAATCCGGGCATGGTATCACCGATGTATATGCGCTGCATTCCCGGGGTAAGCATGAGCCTGCCCGTGTAGCGGTAGTCCACCAGAAAGTCTACGTACTCACGGGTCACCTCGTAGGCGGCGAGTTCCACGCGCTGGCCCACGTGCAGGTCTTCGGTATCGTAGTCGATAAACGTCTTGATTTTTTCGGTCGCGACAAGCCTTCCGCTCTTTTCATCCACCAGGATATAGACTACGCAGCGGTCGCCTTCCACGAGTTCGCCGAGTTGCTGCTTGTAGGGGAGGAACAGGTCCTTGTTCAGGCCCCAGTCCAGGAATGCGCCCACGCGGTTCACGTCCTTGACGGTGAGGACTGCAAATTCGCCTGCCTGCGCATACGGCTTGTCGAGCGTTGCGATGGGGCGGTCTTCAGAATCCATGTAGACGAAGACGTCGATGATTTCGCCCTCTTCGAGCGTAAACTGGTTCTTGTTGCCGGGGAGCAGCACGCGGCCGCCGGTTTCGAGTTCCAGATAGAATCCCTGGGGCATTATTGCGTCGACGCGGGCGCGGTTAATCTTTCCGATTTCCATTTTTTGCCTTTCCGTTCAGGTGTTGGTGTCGCGACCATCCGCGACAGTTAAAATATAGGTTTTTACGGGGCCGTACTTGGGGCAGTCTCGGCGAGCGGCAGGACCTTGCAGTGGCGCACGAACCGGAGCGTCTCCTTTTCACCTTTTTCGGCAAGCATGCGCAGCAGGAATAGGAGCTTGCGGTAGGTGTTTTCCGTCATCTTCTCCTTGGCGGTGCTCTTCTCGAGGTATTCGAGCGGGGAACGCTGCGAGTATCCTGCCTTGTTGTAGGTCTTGGATGCCGCAATGCGGTCGCAGAACATCTCCTTGATGTAGCGGTCGGGCATGTCCATTGGCACGATTTTCTTGGTGGCTAGTTCGTAGTCGTACCAGAATTCAAAGTGGTGCTTGTTCCTGCCCTTGTGGTGCATCCATGCGAGGCTCATTCCCGTATCGCGGCGCTCCCCGTTGTTGGGCGACTCGTGCCCACTGTAGTAGCGCGCTCCCGGGATAAATTCCGTGGGTGAGTACTTGGAAAGGTCGTGGAACAGCCCTTGCAGCCCGATACCGGCCTTGAAGCAGAGCCGCACGACTTCGTTGCGGTGCTTTGTGATGGTAATAAAGTGCCGGATGGGGTGGAACATGCGAAAAAGATAAAAAATGCCGACAGGCGGGCGATTAGAAATTATATTTCAGTCATGAATTCCTCTATCGATTTTATTGGCGATATCCACGGGCATTGCGAAGAACTGCGCATGCTGTTAAAGAAGCTGGGTTACGAGGAATCCATGGGCGCGTTCCGCTACCCGGGTGGCGAGCGCTCGGTTGTGTTCCTGGGTGACTACATCGATCGCGGGAGCCAGTCGCGCGAAGTGATTGACCTGGTTCGTGCCATGCGCGACGCAGGTTCGGCGGTCGCCTTGATGGGGAACCATGAGTTCAATGCGCTCTGCTTTTGGCAGCAGAATGGTGCCGGCGGTTCTCACGTGATTCACTGCATCCCTGGGGGCTACCTGCGTGAGCACAGTTTCAACAAGGTGGCAATCCATACGAGAACGGTCGAAAGTTACAAGGGCCGGAAGAAGGAATTCGAGGACATGCTCAAGTTCCTGCGGACGCTCCCGTTCTTTATCGATGCACCCACCTTCCGGGCACAGCACGCCTGTTTTGACAGGGGTGCGGCCGAGGCGTTGAAGGCACAGGGAATCAGTTGCTTTGCCGACGGGAACTTTGACGAACTTATCGCGCGTGCGAATGACCAGTTCAATGAGTATGATGATTCACTCTTTGACCCGATAAACTACTTCTTGAAGGGGCCCGAGATGAACTTGCCCGCGGGAATCACGTTCCGCGACGGGGAAAACGTGCTCCGTAGGCGGGCTCGGCTAAAATGGTGGATTGACCCGAAAGCGAAAAACCTGCGGGAACTCGCCTTCCAGCCGGGAGTGGAACTGCCGGCCTGCGATGCGCCCGCGGAAGTCCTTGGGCATGGCTATTACGGCGAGAACGAACGGCCCGTGTTCTTCGGGCACTACTGGCTTACGGGCCTCCCGAAGCTCATACGCGACAACGTGTGTTGCCTGGACTACAGTGTGGCGGGTTACCGTGGCGATGGACGGCTCGTGGCTTATCGTTTTGATGGCGAACAGAAACTCGACGAAAGCAAGTTCGTTTGGGTGGAGGCTGTTTAGACGAAAGTGGAAAGACGAAGAACGAAAGAATTTTTGAAAAAGTTGGCTTCGCTGAAGGTGACTGTGGTTTTGCTTGTCGCGTTCCTGGTGCTCACGTTCTGGGGAACCCTGGCGCAGGCGAATGCGGAGGCGGCGGGTTATCCGGCATCGATCGCGGTAGATCGCTTCTTTGACAGTTACTTTATATGGGCACTGGGCATTGTGCCGTTGCCCGCGTTCAAGAGTATCGCAATTCTTGCATGCGTGAATCTTGTCGCGAGTATGGTTTTCCGGATGCCCCGAGGCTGGAAGAACGCGGGCCTCTGGCTCATGCATGTTGCCCTGCTCGTGTTGCTTGCGGGTGGTGTTGTCGGCAGTGAAATCAAGCGGGAGTACAACGGGTTCGAAGTGCTTTCTTTGAATTCGGTAGAACTCCCTGATTCTAGCGGAACTGCGCAAAAGCTCAAGTTCTATGCGGCAGACGATAGCCTGGGCGCAGAGCCCGCGAATCTGGATGAATCCGTATTGCTCGCGGGTTGGCCCTACTACGCGCATTTCCGGGGTGACCTGCCTATGTCGAAGGACAAGGTCATCTCGATGTACAAGGTTTATTACGACCCGTTGCACTTTGTACCGTACGCATTCATGGTGCTGTTCCTGTTGGGAGCGGTGTTCCATTATGTGGTGAAGGTGCGCAGTGCGCGGAAGAGCGTTGCGCAAACGTCGGCGGCTTGTATGGGCGCAAAAATCGTGCCGTTGCTGGCACTTGTGATGTTCGCAATGCCGATGAATGCACGTGCGGATGAGATCCCGAGTGATGCCTTGGTACGGTTCTCGGTGGGGCGTGACGCCCCGGTGATTGTGGATGGCGTAGTGCGCCCGTTCGATTCGTTTGCCCGCGGGTTCCTCGATGATTTGAGCGGGCGCGTGACATTTAAGTGCGGGAATGTACCATACTGCGAAAGGCTGGAGGTGCGAAAGCTCTCTGCCGGGAACGTCGTGCGTCTGATTCTGAACAATCCCGAAGAGGCGAAAAACCTTGCGCTGTTCAAGGTCTTGCGCAGCGATGTGCTGGAAGCCTTGCGTTTGCCGGCTGATTCTCGCTATGTAAGTTATGCGGAGTTGGCGCCATCGCGGAATTTGCTGGAACTCTATGCGAGTCGGGATGACAGCCATCCGGCAACATCCGAAATGAAGCGGCTTTATGCGAATGTGCTGCAATATGAAACGGTGAAAAATGGAACTGCGTTTTCCATTGTCGAGGAATCTTCTTCGGAGTCGGTGACGGTTGATGAAAACCGGCTTGCGGCGGAAGTGTTTTACCACAAGGCGAATTTTGCATTGATTGCCTTTATCTTGGCGTTTATCGCCTGCCTGCTTGCTTCGTTGAATATGATTTTCAGGTCGCGGAAGTTGGATGTTGCCGCAAATTTGGCCTGCATCGCGACGGCAGGTATACTTGCGGTTCTGTTTGCCTTGCGCACGTATGTAGCTGCTCGCGTTCCGCTTTCTAGTTTGTTCGAAATCGTGTTGCTCGTGGCTATGCTATTGATGGCGTTCGAATCGGGTGCGTTTATATTCTGTAAGCGCCGCACCTTCTCACTCATGGTTCCTGTGACGTTCATGGCGGTACTCCTATTGTTCTTCGCGAAGTTCGTGCTGGAACCGGGCGATACCTTCCGGCCGATTCCCGCCGTATTGAATTCCTCCGTGTTCCTCACGATACATGTGTTTACGATTGCGCTCGGATTTGCGGGCATGATTCTTTCGGGAGTTGTCGCGCACATGGCGCTGTTTCGCGCATCTTCAGAACGGACCCCGCTCGATTCGCTCCTGTATGGCACGCTCGTCTTTGGCGCGGTATTCACGATGCTTGGTACGCTCCTGGGCGGCGTGTGGGCCGATTTCGCATGGGGTCGCTTCTGGGGGTTCGACCCGAAGGAATGTGGTGCGCTGTTCGTAATCCTGTGGGCGATGCTCCTGCTTCATTTGCGTGTTGGCCGCCTGGTGAATGCGCGCACCTTCGCCTTGCTCAACTGCTTCAACGTGATCGTAACGTTCCTTTGCTGGTTCGGTGTGAACTTGCTCGGGGTTGGCCTGCACAGTTACGGGTTCCAGGGTGGAACAGCCATGTGGCTTGCCATATTTGTGGCGGTCGATGTGCTGCTTATCGTGCTTATTGAACGTCTTGTCGCGCGACGCTCCTGAAAAAAACTCTGCACCGGAGTAATTTTATATATTCGTGCCAAAAGGAGGCATGGAACATGCAGATTGTAACGACAGATTTTATTACGGGCAAGGAAATTGAGACTATCCAGGTGGTGAAGGGCAGTGTCGTGTTCAGCAAGAACGTGGTGCGCGATATCTTTGCGGGCCTCAAGACGATTATCGGTGGCGAAATTGCCGGTTATACTGAGATGCTGAACGACGCCCGCAACATCGCGATGCAGCGCATGATAGAGGAAGCGTCCCGTATCGGTGGTGACGCTGTGGTAAACGTGCGGTTTGCGACGTCATCTGTCATGGCGGGGTCGTCAGAAATTATCGTGTACGGGACTGCTGTAAAGTTTAGCGACCGTTCGCGCTAATATTCTGTATTAAATTACTCCGGTTTGCGCTCACTCCCACCTAAAGGTGGCCATGCCCACTAAGCAACAAGTTGCCAAGTGGTCAAAGGTCGCGACCAAGGCGGCACACTTGCGTAGTGCCGCTTTTGGCTCACGTAGTAGGTTCTTGTTTGCTACGAGAGTCTATTTACACGTTCACACATTCACTTCGTTCGAGTGTTCACTTTGTAAATAGCCTCTCTCCGCAAAGAACACGACATTTGCTCCGGCAGAAATTGGTTTATCGCAAGGGATTTGCAATAGGCGGGTTCTGCAGAAGTCCTTGTGATTGTTAGTCCCTTCGGACTTCTACGAAAATTAATAGGGATTTAAACATCGGAGAGATGTTGTTCATATAAGGCCTTTATGAGGCCTGTTTTTTTTGATGGATGTGCAACGAGAGTCTATTTACACGTTCACACATTCAAACGACAGCAAATAGCTAGCGGGATTGCCGTTCACGAATTTCGTTTATTGTGTTATTCGGTTTACTTGCACTTCTTCGCGCGGATGGCGAGACGCACGCCGTCCGCGGCGCTCGTGACGATTCCGCCGGAATAGCCCGCGCCTTCGCCGAGCACGAATAGCCCCTGCGTGTTGACGCTTTCAAGCGTATCGTTGTTGCGCGTGATGCGTACCGGCGAACTCGTGCGCGTTTCGGGGGCTGCAATCAGGCCTTGTTCGATAAATCCCGGAATCTTGCGGTCAAAATTCTGGAAACCTTCGGCAAGTGAACTGCAGATTTTCTTGTCGAGCCAGTCCCACATGTTGCAGGCGACAAGCCCGCAGGGGTAAGTTGTTTTGGGTAAATTCTTGTCGGCGTGGTGGGCGAGGAATGCCTTGATGGTCTGTGCGGGTGCGGCGTATGCCTTGCCGCCGACCTCGAAGGCGTCGCGCTCCGTCTTGCGCTGGAAATCGAGCCCGCCGAAGGTCGTTTCGCTTGCCTCTACGGGTACGACAATCGCGCCGTTCGCGGTGGGGCCGTTGCGGCGGCTGTAGCTCATGCCGTTGGTGGCGAGCGTTCCCGGTTCCGATGCGCAGGGCACCAGAACTCCACCCGGGCACATGCAGAAACTGTAGGCGCTACTAGTCTTGTTAAGTGTCGGGGTAGCGAGGAAGTATTCTGCGGCTCCCGTGAGGCGCGTGTCTACGCCTTTCCCGAGTTGCCTGATGTTGATAAGGGCCTGCGGGTGTTCTACGCGCACGCCCATCGCGAAAGCCTTGCTTTCGAGCGTAACCCCGCGGGCGGCCAGAAGTTCGTAAATTCCGCGGGCGGAATGCCCCGTGGCAAGTACCAGCGCCTCGCACTTTTGCCAGCGGGCGGCGCTGTTTAATGCCGGCGCGCTGTTTAACGCGTGCGTCGAACTCGCTGCGCTGTTTAATGCCTGCGATGCACCTGCAACGCCATTTAGTGCCTGCGACACACTTGCAACATCGCGCATCTTTATTGCGACAACGCGTCCGTCCTTTATCTCCACATCTTCAAGCGCGGTATTGAAGTGTATCTTCCCGCCGAGGCGCGCAATCTCCGCGCGTATCTGGCGCAGCATCAGCACGAGCCTGTCGGTACCGATATGCGGTTTGGCGAACGTCACGACGCTTTCATCCACGCCGAATTCCACCATGTCGCGCAGGACAGTCTTCGAGAAAATATTGCGGCTGCGGGTATTGAGCTTGCCGTCACTGAATGCGCCGGCCCCGCCTTCGCCGAACAGTACGTTGGAATGCTCGTTGAAGATTCGGTCGGCGAAGAACCTGCGGATGTCGCGGAAACGCTCCTCTACGGGTTTGCCCTGCTCGTACAAGTCTACGGTAAACCCGCGACGCAGCAGGTGGAGGGCTGCCCACAGCCCTGCGGGGCCCGCCCCGATAATGTCCACGTGGCTTGCCATCGGGACACTTGCTGTAAGCGGGTCACCTTCGAGTGTCTCGCGTTCTCGAGTTGCCTCGATAAGCCCGCGGGCCGCATTGCCCGAAGCGCGAAGCGGGCGTTCCACGTCAAAGATGACGTTGTAGCTCCAGTGTGGCGCTCCCTTGCGACGACTGTCCAGCGCAAACCGCTCCACCTCCAGGTTGAAAATCTTCTCGGGGTGTAGCCTGAGCTCGCGGGCGAGCGCCTCGCGGAACTGGCCCTTCTTTTCGAGGGCGACAGGCAGTTCTCTGTAGCGGTAGGTGAACATTATTACAAAAAATAAAAAAAGCGAGCCTTTCGGCCCGCCTTTAAAAATCGCTTTACTCACTAAAACACGAAGTGAGCGTTCACGCCAACGTAGACATCCTTATATTCGTTGCTCAGATTGTCCGGACGGTAGTAGAGTGCTGCACCGGTGTACCATTCCGTGTAGAAGCGCTTGTTGTGGTTCACGCGCAGGTTCACGTTGCCGGTTACGTCGGTTTCGGTTTCATCGTAGGATTCACCTTCTTCTTCCCAGTCGGTGATCATGTAGCGGAAGCCTGCGTTCACGCCGAGAACAAAGAAGTTGTTCTTGAAGGGCATCTCGAATTCGTCTTCAATCGAGATTTCCACTTCGCTCATGTCGTCACGGCTGTAACTCTTGAATCTCGGGGTAAGCGAGAACCTGTTCTGCAGGATTGCAAGAGTCGTGGTCACGGACATGGGGTAGGTCTGCTCGAAGTAGTCGGAACCGCCGAAGTAGTAACCCAGCTTTTCCCAGGTGGCGTTCGAGAGGTTCAGGCCTTCGATGAGGCTATCCCTGTGGAACTTGGAACCATCGGTACGGTAGGTCCACTGGCCGCCAACCTTGAATACGGAGTTGTAGGCTCGGATAGCTGTTCCCAGGTTCCAGGTGTGCTTGAAGAGGCGTTCCTGGAATCGTGTGGCAAGGAAGGCTTCCTTGGAAAGGGCCGTGTATTCGCCCCAACGTACGGCGTCCACGTAAGTGGTGTCATCACCTTCGACAATCATCGTGGAGTCGCGGCCCTTACGTGTGTTGAACCAGCCATCCCTGTAAATACCGTCTTCGAGGGTAAAGTTGTAGTGGAGCTGGTAGGGCTTGTACTGGGTCTTGTATTCGAAGTTGTAACCCACGTTCACGTCGACATTCTTGTTGACCTTGAACGTGTTGTCGATACCGGCATTCTGGATGTATTTGGTGCGGTCGTTGTCGAGTTCGTGCTTGTCGAACCATTTGCTGTCTTCATCGGCAAACAGGCCCCATTCGGTGCCTTCGCCAAGGCCGAAGATGTTGGTCTTGTCACCCTTGGCGGCATTCTCGATACTGATCTGGTAAGAGAATCCCAGATCCCAGAATCCAAGAATGTCCTGCTCGATGCGGCCACCGAATTCACGGGTGTCCGAAAGCTGGTTCGGGGAACCGGCGCTGTAGAAGTCTTCGCCCACGTACTTGATGTGGCCGCTGATGCTTGTCTTGTAGATATTCCAGTTGAGCGATGCCCCGATAGCAAAGTTCTGGCTGCCCCAGTTGAGGCCGAGCACGCGGTCTTCGTCACGGTCTTCCTCGGTATCCCTCTGCATGTTCTTGGCTTCGCGGATAAGGGTGCGCAAGGAGTCGCGCATCTGGCTCCTGTTGAGGGTCGTGTTGTCGCTAAAGATGGAATAGAGTTCCGCGTCAGAGAGGGAGTTTATCTTGGACTGGTTCTGCATTAGCTGGCGCAGGAGGTTGTAAGAGACGGGGCTAATGCCGGCGTCGCTAAACACCTTGTTGATGGCACGCTGGCGTACGACATCGGAGGTGTCTGCACGGCCCACGGCGATCTGTCCGTTAAGTTCGATATCGCCCGGGAAGAATAGCCAGTTTCCGTCGGCATAGAGCGTGAACGATTCCTGCATCGGGTCGCTGGTAGACCATCTTTCATTTGCACCGTCACGGAGCAGCGGGTCTTCGAGTTCATCGTCTGCGTAAATCACGCCGAACTTTGCATCGAAACGACGTACCGGAGCCCACTTGATGAAACCACCGTAGGCAAGGCGCTGTGCCTGAAGTTCACCGTCATCGATGTAGTCGTTGTAGAGGTAGGGGTGGCGAGCGCCTGCCACGAGGCTCCGCTGGGCTTCGCCGAAGAATCCGCCCAACTGGAACAGGGGCTGGTCGGCGTTGTTCTTGAGCAGGGAAAGCGTATAGTCGATACCGAATACGGGAATGCCCGCCATGTAGGTTTCGCCGCCGACGAGCTGGAAGTCACCGAGGGTTACCTTGTTGACGGCGTCGGTGTAGCTCAGCGTTACCGGGTTCGGGGAGAACTTGTTCCAGGAATCGATGGTAAGGTCGGTGTTGAACTCGAGTGTCTGGCCGTCGACTGACTGCATGAGCAAGTAGGCGCTGGCGCGAGAGGCGAGGCCGGGGACCTGGAAGTTGTTCTTGTAGTGGTTACCCGGGGCGATGGTATCGGTCCCGAGGACGATTTCGTCGTCGGTGTAGTTTCTGCGGGTCTTTATATAGTGGAATCCGGTTCCGAGCATCACGTTACCGATGACGCTCCAGCGGGACTGCGTGGAGTCGGTCTTGGTCTCGGTCTCAAGCCTTTCGGCAACAATGTCTCCGATCTTGTCGGAGGCGCGCACCTGCCTCTGCTCGATACCCGGAATCTCGGGTGCGGGCGGCAGGGTTGATGCCGTCGCTTCGGCCTGGTTGTTCAGGTCAAGCGTATTGCCCTTGACGGATTCGATAATCTCGGGAGGGAGCACTTCGACAGAGGAAACGCCCTGTTCGTTCTTCGTGATTTCGGTATTGTTGAACGTGATGAGGCTGTTGCCCATGTTGAGAATACCCAACTCGTTTTCTTCGATCTTCGAGGACGAAACGTGGGTCTCGGCAAGGGGCGAGTTCATGATGGCGACCTTGTTCTTTTCGAAGGAAACACGGTCGACATCTGCGTACGCGTAGTTCGAAACGTCCAATGCGACTTGGTTGTTCGTGAATTCGCAGTCGCTTATGGCGACGGATGCGTTACGGGCGTAAATGCCGCGCACCGAGGTGTTCTCGATTTTCGCATCCTTCAGGTCCATCGATCCGTTCTCGATGGCGATGCCGACTGCGGCGTCGCTAATGTGCACGTTGCGGATTTCTGCGCGCTGGTCACCTGTAATGGTGATGCCCTGCCAGTCGCCCGGCTTGCTGCGGTCGAAGGCGGAACGGAGGGTTACCGGCGAAATCTTTGAACCGGCGATAACCAGCTGGCCCTTGTTCACTTGGATGCCCGTGCCCAGCTTGAAGTAGATAACGACACCGGGTTCGATAACAAGGCTCGTGTTCGGGGGGACAATGAGCATGTCGGTCGCAATGTAGGGCGACTTGTCGAGTTTCAGGAACCCGTGAATGTCGCCTGCAATTTCGGTGCCTTCGAAAAGTGAGGGCGGAGGCGTTGTCGTGTCGGCGACAAATCCGCTTGCTGCCGAGTCGGCGGGTGCGGTTGCTGCGACGGTACTATCAGGTGCCGGCTGCGTGGAATCTGCCGGTGCGGCCGCTGCAGTGTTGGCGAGGGAATCGGCCTGGGCCGGTGCCTCGGGCGCGGGTGCTGCTTCGGCAGTGGTAGCAGGCGCTTCGGTCGCTGCCGGTGCAGGCGCAGCCGCTTCGGGTGCCGGCTGTGCTGCCGGGGCTTCCGCTACGGGAGCGGCCGGCTGGGCTTCGGGTGCCGTTGCGGGGGCCGCTTCAGCCGGTGTTGCGGGGGCTGCCTGTTCTGCGGTCGGTGCTGCAGGCTGTGCGGCTGCAGGCGCAGGTGCTTCTGCGGGGGCCTGCGCGAAGATCATTGCCGAACTGAGGGCGATAGTCGAAATCAGTGTTTTGTAAGCGTATTTCATTTTTTGTCCCCGTAAATCTTGACGGCATTATACTTCTTGCCGTTCATCATTTCGACATAAATGTTGACGATGGACTTTGTTCCGCGGTAAAGCGTTATCGGAATATTGTAGTCCAGGTCGGTAATCTGGTCGCCATTGTCGTTAACAATCGTTTTATTGTCTTGCGTTACCTTGACATGCTTGACCTGTGCGGGGTCCTGCTGCAACACGCCGACAATCCTGAAACGCAACATCTTGCGGATTTCGTTCGATGCGTTTGGCGGTGGCGGAGGCGAACGCATGGGGTCGTAGGTCCCGCCAATCACTTCGATAGATGCCGTGTGGGGCGGGAAACACCCAAGTTTCCTGGATATGTTTGCCGTGTTGCCGGCCTGGTCGGTTGCCTTGAGCGTGTACTTGTGGACACCCGGCGTAAGCTTGAGGGCGAGGTTCGAGTTCTGCCTGTACGATGTCTCGCCGTAGGCATTGCCGTCAATTTCCTTGGAAACAATCACGATGTCGTCTGTCGCTTCGGAAAGGGCGAACCTGGCATCGCAGCGGATGGGGCTCGTGCTCACGAACGTGAGAGCCGGGCGCTTCATGTTCACCTGCTTGCAGGTCTTGTCGACATTCAGGATGATGGTCGCGTTGTGGTTGCCGCTTGCACCGCTGTATTCGACGGTCACCTTGGACTCGTTCCAGTTGCCGGCGATGTCGCTAATGTTAATCATGTGGACGAACTCGCCGTTCGCGCTCAGGGGTACCAGGTTCCTGGACTTGTAGTTGCCCATCTTCACGTAGAGGGTTCCCTTGGGGTCGGTCTGGTCAAATGTACCTTCGATGGTCACGGACCCGGGCTCGCAGACGGTTACCGGCGATGGGGTGGTCACGGCGAAGGGCTTTGCGACAACGGAGTCGACCTTAACCGTGTCCTGTGCTGCGGCCGTGTCGGCTGCGACAGTGTCAGCGGGGTTCTTGTAGAAGGTGGTAAGCGTACCGCACTCTATGGTGACTTCTTTCTTGCAAACGGGCTGCTTGCCCTTCTTTCCCTTTTGCTTTTCCTGCTTGCAGGGGACTTCTAGACTGCCGGTGCAGGTCGCATTGAATTTCTTGGCACCAGCGGCCTTCGGGGCCCATTCCGTCTGGATTTCAAATGCTTCGCCATTGCTTTGGAACGTGATTCCCGACAGGGAAAGCGTCACTCCCGGGCTGCAGACGCCCTTGAGGCTCACCTTGCTCACGGTAATGGTATCTTCGAGGTCTTCAAACTTACAGGAGATGGCCTCGATGGCCTTGTTCATCCTCTCCTGGAGGTCGGCGTCGAGATTCTTGATAAAGTCGTTAAGTTGGTCTTCAGTGATGGTCTCGTTGTCGAGTAGGGTATCGAGTGCGTTTACAAAATCCTTGTTGCCCGAAGACTTTACGTCAAAAACCTTACAGCTGCCCTTTTCGCCCCGGAATATTGCCGTTTGGCCTCCGTTGACCTCGCATTCCTGTCCAGTGCTGTTGTGGCGCAAGATTGCGTTGCCTCGTCCGAGCGAAAGGTATGTTGCCTTGTCCTTGATTGTCTTTCCGAAGGAACCGTCCGTGCCACGGATAGCTGCGGTTGCGGTTGCCGTCTTGAACTTGAAGCTTCCGCCGGAATGCTGCTTTTGGGCGTCAAACCTGACTTTACCGGTCTTCACGTCGGTGAGGGCGGTCTGGATGCCATCTTCGGCCTGGAGCGTAGTGAATTCCACGAGTGAGTTTTCCTGGACCACGATGGAGCTACCGTCAGAAAGCGTGATGGCGACGTGGGATTCTATCCCGGTACGGATCTGGTCTTTTTCCCTGACCCTGTTGCCAACACTGATTTCGTCCCAGGTGCCAATCTTGGCGGCCTTTTGGAGTTTTGCTTCACCGAGTTTGTCGATAACCTTGCCCGAAGTGCCCTTCGCGGCAAAGGTAAGCGACGAGACTGCCATGAGCAGGACTATCGAAGCCTTGATTTTTCCAGAAAACGACATATTGCCTCACTTGCAAGATGTAAACTTGATACAAATATATCTTATTAATTTGTTTTTGCGTATAATAAATGTATCTTTGGTATAAGATTTTTTGTGTTTTTTAGAGAGGTTACTCATGAGCATGGAAACTGAAGAACCCACCGTCGAAATGGTCGATACCGAAACGGGCGAACAGGTCATCAAGGAACTGGACAAGGCCGTCCTTACCAAGGGCGCCTGGCAGACCATGATGTTCCTTTGTCAGGAAAAAAACGCCAAAACGGGCGAATTTGGCGAACCCAAGGTGTATCTGCGCCGTTACCAGAAGGCCGGCGGGGCATTCAAGGCCCGTAGTAAGTTCAATATCAGTGGCAAGGCCCAGGCCGAGGCCATTATCGAAAATCTAAAGAAGTGGTACAACATTTAATGGCAGACCCTGCTAGTAGTAAAAAGAAGAAATACAAGATAGACTTCCTTTGTGAAGGAAATATCGGGTCTTTCCCGTGGAAGGATAGGCTCGAGACCGTTGCCCGTAAGCTATTGCACGAAGAGGGCACCGAGAACAACGTAAACGTAGTCCTCTGTACAGACGAATTTGTCCGCGAGATGAACAAGAACTATCGCGGTCTGGACAAAGTAACAGACGTGCTTTCGTACGAATGGCACGAAGAGGACTTTCTGGGCGAAATCTACATCGCCCGCGACCAGGTAAAGCGCCAGGCCCCCGAGTATGGCAACACGTTCTATGCCGAACTCAAGCGCGTGCTCGTGCACGGGCTGTTGCACCTTTCGGGCTACGACCACATCAAGGCTGCCGACCGCAAGGTGATGCGCAAGCGCGAATGCGAGTTCCTCGGGCTCGACCTGTACAAGGAAGGTAAGTAATGGAAAACTCCGAAGTACTTGCCATCGTATTCCTTTGCGTGTTTGTCCTGACCTCGGCGATGTTCTCTGCGACCAAGTGCGCGTTCAGCCTTATATTCGCTAAGCGTGACCCCAAGGAACGCAACGAGCGTGAAGAGAAGATTGCGAACATCGTTAAGTGGAACGGCTTTAACGAGTGCGTGTCCATCGGGCGCATCTTCGGCAACGTGAGTGCCGGCGTGCTCGGCTTCTTTGTGCTGGGCAATTCCAACATCGCCCTGGTAGAGACGTACCCCTACATCTCGGTGGCGGCATACCTGATTATCGCCTGTGCCGTGCTGTATGTAGTGACCGTGTTTATCCCGTACCTGATTGCAAGCCTCAAGCCTGATACGCTTTCGATCGTGCTTGTCCCGCTGTTTAGGCTGGTGCGTCTCCCGTTTGTGCCCGCGGCAAAGTTCTGCCACGTGGTGTTCGTGAAGCTGCTTGACCTCTTCGGGTACGATTCCAAATTGAGTTTCTTGCCCGAAGAAATGCGCGACGCCGTTCAGGCGGACCTTTCCGATGTGACCGATGGCGAAGACGAAGGCCTTGAGAAAGAGGAACAGCAGATGATCCTCAACATCTTCGACTTCGTGGAAACTCCGGTACGCGAAATCATGACCCCGCGTGTGGATATGTGCGCTATCGACGTGGATACGCCGCTCGAGGATTTGGTGAAGGTGCTGAACAGCGAGCGCCATTCCCGCCTGCCCGTGTACAAGGACACGATGGACAACATCGTGGGTATCCTTTCGAACCGCGACTTCCTGGAGTGGTACACCGAGCATGGGGAAGAACCGTTCGACATCATGAAGATTGTGATGCCGCCGGTGTTCGTGCCCTACCACAAGAAGATAGACGACCTGCTTACCGAACTGCGCAAGACGGGTAACCAGCTGGCCATCGTTATCGACGAATACGGTGGAACGGCTGGCCTCGTGACTCTCGAGGATATCCTGGAAGAAATCGTCGGCGAAATCCGCGACGAGGATGACGTGGACGAAGAAGACGACGTGCAGAAGTTGAAGGATGGCCGCTACATTCTCGACCCGCTCATGAGGCTTTCGGAACTCGAGGACGAATTCGGCGTGGAACTTGTCCCGCCCGAAGGTTCGCATGTCGAGACTCTTTCGGGCCTAATCCAGGCGACACTTGGCGTGATTCCCTCCCCGGGTGCAGAGGTCAAGCTCAAGGGCTATACCTTCCGCGTGCTCAAGATGGACGGCACCCGCATGGAGAAGGTCATGATGATTCTCCCTCCGGGCGAAGTTTCGCCGACCGGCAAGTTCAAGGCCGTCGGGAAGTAATTCCCTGCATTCTGCCAACTAAGTTCTAGAGATACATAGCCTCAATCTGCTGGGAATAGACTTCCTCGGCAACCTTGCGGCGTATCTTTAGCGTGGGCGTAAGCAGCCCGGATTCTACGGTGAGTTCGTCACCGACGAGGGTCCACTTGCGGATTTGTTCCCAGTGGTTCAGTTTCTTGTTGACGCGGGTGATGTGCCTGTTGATGGCCTCGCGCACGCGTTCCGACTGCATTGCGCGTTCTACGCTGAATTCCTCTTTCTGGAATTTCAGGAGCCTGCGGGCGCCTTCGGGGTTGAGCCACACGACCGCGGAGGCGAACTTGCGGTTGTTCGCAATCACTAGCGCCTGCTCGATTACGGGGTGCCGGCTGATTTCGAGCTCGATGGGGCTCGGGCATACGTACTTTCCGGTGCTCGTTTTCAGGAGTTCCTTTATGCGGCCCGTGAAGTTGAGGAAGTCATCGCTGTCGAAGAATCCCTGGTCGCCAGTCTTGAAGAAACCGTCCTCGGTAAAGACTCTCTTGTTGGTTACAGGATCGTTGTGGTAGCCGACAAACACGCTGTCGCCTTTCACCCAGATTTCGCTGTTGTCTCCAATCTTTACTTCGAGCAGCGAGAGGGGTTTCCCGATGGTGCCCGCCTTCGAGACCTTCGGGCAGTTCGCAGAAACGACCGGGCTGCATTCCGTCATCCCGTAGCCTTCGTACACGGGGAGCCCGATGTTCAGGAGGAACCTGAGGATGGACTTGTTGAGTGCGCAGCTTCCGCTCACGATAAGTTTGAACTTTCCACCGAGGGCATCGCGCATCTTGCGGTACACGAGCCTGTCGTAAATGCGCTGCATTAAGGACCTGCCCTTCCCGGGTTCGCTGATTTTTGCGAGCTTGACCGCATTCTGGATAACGAGGCGCTTGAATCCCTTCGCCTTGTCGCCAATCATGGTCATGCTTTCGTACAGGCGTTCCAGTATGCGCGGCACCACGATCATCACGGTGGGGTGGACCTCAGTAAGCATCGTGGCCACGTTTTTCGGTGTGTCGCCGAAGTAAATGCGCACTCCGTTCAGCATGTAGAAGTAGACCGCCATGCGTTCGAGGATGTGGGCGACCGGCAAAATCGTGAGGCAGACGTCTTCTTCGCTATTTAGCGGGAAGAGTTCCACCAGGTTCTGGATTTGTGCCAGCATGTTGCGCTGCGAGAGGTCAACACCTTTCGGGGAACCCAGGGAACCGCTCGTGTAGATGATGCTGAAGAGGTCGTCGGGGCGAATGGACTGAATCTGGTCATCGACCCAGCTGAAGTAGCGGTTGCTTTCGGCGAGATCCTTGCCCTCGTCGATAAGGTTGTTCCAGTAGATGCCGTTTTCGGGCAGTTCCGATGCCGGATTGATGCAGATGATAAGCTTGAACCGGGGTAGGAACTTGTGTAGAGGCTCGTCCAGTTCGGCGATGGTGTTCACGAAGAGAATCTGTGCGCCCGAATCGTCGCACTGGAACGTGAAATTCTCGGAAGAGATGTTCGGGAATAGCGGGGCCACCTGCGCGTGGTTGATTTGCGTCGCGATATCCGCGATGAACCATTCCGGAGAGCTCGGGGCGATAATGCTCACGCTGTCGTGCGGTTTTAGCCCGCGGTTGTTGAGCGCTATGGAAAGGTAGATGGCGCTATCCCTCAAGAAATCGCGCGAGTAGTGGAGCCACTGGCCGTCGGTGCGCTTGTACCACCCGCCAAAGTCGTCGCGGGAACATGTTGCAAAGAACATTGAGACAAGCGATGTGTACTGTAGCGACTCCATACCCAAAAAATACTATTCTATTTTTGGAACGTACATAAAAAATCGTTATTTTTTACTTTAATTTGTAACGGAAGGGTTGAATATGCTGAAAAAATTGCGGGATTACGAGCAAAGTCTGCAAAAAAGGCTTGAGGAAGGCTCCCCGGTGAGCGATGCCGAACTGCTTTCGGTGCGGACCCGCATCGCCTTTTTCCAGCATGAACGGCTCGCGCACGAGTTCGTGATGATCCTGTTTGCGCTTTTGAGCGTGGGCGGGGTGTTCTTCTTCGTGGCGTTCCCCGAAATCCCGATTTTCTGCCTGGACGTGCTGTTCTTTGCGCTCCTCGTGCCCTACATAAAGCACTATTACGGGCTCGAGAACGGCGTGCAGCGCCTGTACGACCTGTACGCAGAACTCGAAAACCTATAAAAAGAACGCGCCCTTTCAGGCGCGTTCTTCACTTATACTCGTGTATGTGCGAGCGGTCTCTTGTGAGCCGTAGGCGACTCATCTTAATGAGTCGTCGGAGGCGAGAGCGAGCGCAGACCGGAGTAATTTAATACATCAGTTTAGCGCGAGCGGTCTCTTGTGAGCCGTAGGCGACTCTCTTAATCTTCTTCACACCCGGAAGCGGAACACTTGTACGTTTCTCCATCGTCGGTGCAGTAGTACGTGGTGTACGAACCCGAAACAGATACCTTTTCGTAGAAATGGCAGTAGCTGTCGATGGTTGTGCCCATGCGGGGGCTCGTGATGGTGCTGTTGTCTGCGGCGGAACAGGCAGAGAGTGCGGCTATCGCCATGGAGCCGAGTAATGTTGCAATCGCTTTTTTCATGATTTATCCTCCTGCCTAGAAGTAGATGAATGCGCCGAAGTTAGCGATGAAGTCGTTGTCGCTAAACCCGGTGAACGGGTTGGAGTAGAAGTTGTCCTCGATGGAGGCTTCCACGGCGAAACTTGCATACTGGAAACGTGCACCGAGGCTAGCCGTCGCGACTCCGGTACGAGAAGACATCCTGGTGATGCTGCTCTTCACGATATCGAGTTCGTCGTTGTAGTCGGTAATGAACTCTTCCGATTCCATGGAGAACACGGCCCAGGTGTAGTTTGCTCCGCCAAAGACGCGCCAGCAGTTGCCGAGCTTGAGTTCGGCAAAGATGTTCGGTGTGGCGTAAACGCCCATCGTGAAGTAGCTGTCCTTGTTGTGGTTGCTTTCATCCTTGAACTCGTCGTAGAATATAAAGGGCGCGCGGCTGTTCACGCCGAGCAACACGCGGGCGAATTCGTTACGGAGAATCGTGCCACCGATGTTGAAGGAGGGCTGGATGTAGATGTGCGCGTCCTTGCCCGTGGTTTCGGTCTTGGTGGACGACGAACCGGACTTTGTTTCGCGGTAGTAGGAATTCTCGTGACGGGTGAAGTTCACGCCCGCATTCCAGAAGATGTTCTTTGCGGAGGGGTCGTTACTGATGGCGACCGTTGCGCCGAGATCCCAGTAGTCGTATTCGGTTTCGGTGGTTGACTTGCTGTCGGCGTCCTTCTGTTCGGTATCGGTCGAGGTTTCGTTCTGGTAGGTGAGCCAGAATGCGGATGCATTGATGTCGAAGGCTCCGAGGGGGAGGGCTAAACGCAGGCGCAGAATGTCGTTCGCGCCAACGGTGTAGGTGTCCTCGTCTTCTTTCTCGTAGGGGTCCTTCGTCTCGGTGAAGGTGAGTTCCTTGGCGAGCGCGTAGCTAAGAGAAATACCCAGGCCCCTGCTGGCAAGACCGACGGTAGCCATGGCGAGGTTGTTGTAGTTCTCGAAGGAAATGAACTTCGTGTTGCCCGAACCGAATGCCACCGCGCTGAATTCGCTCGTGGGTTCCATGTACACGAGGTTGATGCCTGCCATCTTGTAGGGCTTGTCGAGGTTGTCGCGGATGGTGGGGCTTGCCGCGGGGTTACCCACGTTGTTGTAGGCGATGCCGTGCGGTTTTGCTGGCGCCTTGGCCGTGGTCGCTGTGTCCACTGCAGGTGCAGGCTTTGCTGCGGGGGCAGGAGCGGGAGCCGCCTTTGCGGTAGCTGCGGTTGTCTGGCTTGTCGAAACTTCGGCGGCAGGAGCGGAATTCTGTTCCGGTGCTGCCTGTGCCGTATCGCCTTCTTGGGCCATGGCGCTCGCGATGGCGAATGCCGCAGTCAAGGTAATCAGTTTGATATCCATTGTTTTTCCTTTTGTTATTGTTTTAAACTTCACTGCTGGAGGATTCTGCGAGATCTTCGCTGCTCGAAGAACTTTCTGCATCCTCGCTGCTGGACGATTCAAATGTATCGCTCGAGGAACTGTCTATCTCGAACGAAGAACTGGATACCTCTTCGCTGGACGAGCTTTCGATAGCGTCGCTGCTGGAGGATTCCGCGAAGTCGCTCGAGGAACTTTCCGTAACATCGCTGCTGGAAGATTCTGCGATATCGCTCGAAGAGCTTTCTGCAACTTCGGAGGAACTGGATTCCGGAGCGCTGCTCGAACTACTCACGGAACTTGAAGAGGCGATGCTGCTCGAACTGCTCACGGAACTCGAGGATGCCGTGCTCGACGAACTTTCTTCCTCGTCGGAACTGGAAGAACTAGAGTAGCTGCTCGAAGACTTTGCCGAAGAACTCGAACTTTCTGCGCTGCTCGACGAACTCTTTTTCGAGGAGCTGCTCCGGAGGCTCGTGTCCCCGTGCGGGGTCTTGCTGTTGTGCGGCCCCGTGATGGTGGAATCCGTGGAGCACGCAATTACGAAGGCGAAAACCAGGCTAATAACGAGAATGACTGCTTTTTTCATGGCTATCCTCCCGGCTAGAATGTTACGGTCCCGCTGAAGTCCATAAGCATGGAACCTCCGTCGAAACCTCTAAAGGGGTTGCGGTACAGCGCAGACTGGATGCCCGCTTCAAGTATCAGTTTCTTGTACTTGAAAAGCAGGCCCGTGCTCAAACCGAGCGTGTTTGTCTTTGTCGTAATCTGCGTAAGGTAATTCTTTACCGTGAAGTCCTTGTCCTCGTCTTCGACTACGTATGCCTCCTGGTATTCTTCGCGGTTGAAGGAATTGCTCCAGGTGTAGTAGGAACCTCCCCAAATCATCCAGTTTTCGTTGAATGCATATTCCGCAAGGATGTGGGGAGTGAGGTAGAGGTTGCTCTGTATGTAGAAGTCCTTGCGTCGGTTATCGTTGTCCTTGGCGCGGTCGTAGATGTATGCGTTAACGGAGGCGTTGTTGCCGACGTGGACGCGTGCGTTTGCGGATTGCAGGACGATGTAGCCGAAGTTGTAGAAAAAGGATGCGTAGATGTAGTTCGAGGTCCCCCGGAGAGTTTCCTTGTAGTTGTCGTCGGGGTCGATGGAGCTTTTCAAGGAGGTTTTTATGGTTTCGATGTTGCGGGCGGCGGTTCCTCCGGTGCTCCAGGAGAAGTCCTTGGCGGAAGGCTTGTTTGTGAAGGTGACTGACCCGGAAATATAGTGGTCGTGGCTATGGTATTCCTTCTTTATTTTGCCTTCGCTGTCGGCGTACTCGACCTTGGCGAGGGAATCGTTGTATTGGCTGTACCGCAGGGTGGCCAGGAAGTCGGTGGTTTGGAAGGGGAGCGAAAAGCGGAAGGTAAATTCGTTGCCATGACCGCTGACAGATGTCCTTTCGTCCTTGTGATAGGCGTCCTTTTCGTCAAAAAATTCCACTTTTTCGTCGAGATCGAGCGAAAAACTAAAACCGAATGACTTGGTGGCGATGCCGAGCATGGCACGGCTGTTCAGGTAGGCGAAAAACGACGTGTGCTCGCCAGACGCGTAACTGGCAACGGCCTGGTTGTCCGATGGAGCGAGATATACCAGGCTGTTTCCGTACATGAGGTATGGGGTGTAGAGGTTCCTCAATACGGAGGGCGCTTCGCCCGGCGTTCTCGCTGTGGTGTAGTATGCGTTTCCGTGAAGAACGTTGAAATTTGCGGTATCTGACGGAGTTTCCGCAATTGCGGCTGCGACAATCGTTGCTAACGCGAAAAGGTGCAGTTTTAATCTCATAATTTGTCCGAAATGTTTTCTCCAGCAACAAAGATAACTTAACGAAGGGAGTTTGCGGGGATTATAATGAAATTAAAAATGTTATGTTTTACAACAATTTTGTAAATTTTGAGAACAATTTGTGTTTAAAAACCTTGTTTTTGTAAAAAATTTAGAAAAATTGTTGCTTTTTGCTTGAATTGTGATTATATTTAGTGAGAACAATAAAAAGGGATGTGATTATGAAATCTTGTACGACAGTTCTCGCTTGCCTCGGTTTGGTGGCCGTGGCGGGTGCCCAGGTGACCCTCGGCGATGCCGGTGGCTGGCTCGAATCTGCCTACGTTCAGTGGGCCTCGGACGGCTCCGACAGCTATAACGTGTATTACTCGGGCAACGGCAAGTCCGACGCGAAGGTCGATGCGGAACTTGTCCGCAAGTACGGCTCTACCTGGCGCGTGGACGTTCCGGGGCTCAAGGCGGGCGACTACACGCTCAAGATTGTGGGCGTGAAGGGCGGCAAGGAGGGCGCTGCCACCACGACGAAGACGCTCTCGGTGAAGGCGCACGACCGCAGCGGTTTTGCTTTTGCCAATGGGCGCGTTCCCGGTGCGTACAAGGCCGATGGCACGCTCAAGGATGGCGCCGTGGTGCTCTACATTACCGAAAGCACCAAGAATACCGTGACGATGGACGTGGCTACAAGTTCAAAGGGTACAAAGACAACTTGCAAGAGCTTCCAGGGCATATTGAACTGCTACAAGAAGGGCTACGAGACGACTCCGCTCGACCTGCGCCTTGTCGGCAACGTGACGGATTCCGACTCGCTCGTGCAGGGCGACATGGTGATTGACCTCGGCAAGTCCGAAAACTCTTACGTGACGGTGGAAGGTGTCGGTCCCGACGCGACCGTGAACGGCTGGGGAATTCGCGTCAAGAACGCGCAGAACGTGGAAATCCGTAATCTCGGAATCATGAACGTGAACAGCGATGAAGGCGACAACGTTGGCCTGCAGCAGAACAACCAGTACGTGTGGGTGCACAACTGCGACTTCTTCTACGGCGATGCGGGCAGCGACAAGGACCAGGTGAAGGGCGATGGCGCGCTTGACTGCAAACTTTCCACGTACATTACGTTCAGCTATAACCATTTCTGGGACAACGGCAAGTCAAACCTGCTCGGCCTCAAGGAAGGTACGAACGATGGCTACTACATCACGTATCACCACAACTGGTACGACCATTCCGACAGCCGCCATCCGCGCGTGCGCTACTACAGCGCCCACGTGTACAACAACTACTACGACGGCAACGCCAAATACGGCGCGGGTTCCACGCTGGGTTCCTCGGTGTTCATGGAAAACAACTACTTCCGTAACTGCAAGTACCCGATGCTCACTTCGATGCAGGGGACTGACGTGTATGCGAGCGGCACCAAGCGCGACCCGACGAACAACGGCACGTTCAGCAAGGAAGCAGGCGGTACCATCAAGGCTTACGGTAATTACATGGAAGGTGCTTTCACGTTCATTCCGTATGGCGCGACCTCGTACAAGGTGAAGGGCGTGGAAACGACGGCGGCAAGCCAAGGAATCAATACCTCCGAGGATTTCGATGCTTACGTTGTGGATAGCCGCGACACGAAGGTTCCCTCTACGGTCAAGTCGTATGACGGGGCGAACACCTACAACAACTTCGATACCGACAATTCCGTGATGTACAGCTACAAGGCGGATGATGCCGCGACGGCTAGGGACAACGTTGTCCGGTATGCGGGCCGTGTGCAGGGCGGCGATTTCAAGTGGACATTCGACAATTCTGTTGATGATGCTTCTTCTGATGTGAACCAACCGCTCAAGGATGCGCTCGTGGCGTACAAGGGTTGGTCTGGAGCCGTCATCCCCGCCGGTGGGGATGATCTTTCCTCCAGCAGTTCTGCGAAGTCTAGTTCTTCCTCTGCTCCGGCATCTTCTAGCAGTTCTGCAAAGTCGTCGTCATCTGAAAAGGTCTCAAGTTCGTCGGTTGCGGAAGAATCGTCATCCTCGACTATGATTGAAGATCTCTCCAGCTCTTCTAGCGAAACGGATGCGTTGCCGGTCGCAATGCCCCGTGGCGGAGAAACGATGCGCTTCCTTGCCCGTGAATCTCGCTTGGAAGTCTATGCGGCGGGCTCGTTCCGTGTAGATGTCGTGCGGATGGACGGTACGAAGGTGCTCTCCAGCGCCTCCCGCGTTGTCGACCTCTCGGGCCTGCGTGCAGGTGTGTATGTTGTCCGCCTGGTGTCGGCGGGCTCTGCGCTCCAGTTAAAAATCCTGAAGTCCGAGCCATAGAATTCCGCACCGAAGGTGCGCATGCTAAGGTCGCTTCGGCGGCCTTTTTCGGTATATCCGGGTAAGGACAGCGATGGCCATGATGAAAATTGCTATATTACTTCGTATGAACATCAGACTTTCCGTGGCCGCTACGGCCCTTGTGCTTGCATTCTCGTTTGGAACCTCATTCGCTGCCGACCCCCGCATAGAACAGGGGGCGGTTTTTGAGGCCAAGGGCGAATACGAAATGGCCCTCGGCGAATACAGGGCTATCCTTGCGGAACAGCCCCAGAATTCCGAGGCGTATTTCCTTGCTGCGGAAGTCTACCTCAAGATGCCCAAGCAGGATTTGGCCCGCGCCCTTGCCAATTACCGCCTGGCGTACAAGTTCACGCCGACAATGAGCAAGGCATACGAGGGGGCCGCAAAGGTCTACGAACTGATGGGCAAGAAGGCGAAGGCCGAAG
>JAEEGH010007232.1_pt1 | contig 26808 bp, 46 predicted proteins | sample 9134181 | NCBI WGS metagenome assembly JAEEGH01 (sample SAMN16246544, study PRJNA631951) | gut metagenome | biome: gut microbiome; feature: rumen; material: DP-attached | host: Bos | place: Iran: Karaj | collected 2018-10 | reverse complement strand
TCGATGTGAAGCCAGATAAGGTGGCGATCAAGCAGGCAATCGAAGCAGGCGAGGATGTGGAAGGAGCATACCTCGAAGAAAAGCAGAACATCCAGATCAAATAAGGAGGCTAACATGGACGTAGCAGTACAGATCACATTTATCATATGCGGCACGATCATCGTCTTGGCGATCATCAACGAGATCGGCAAGGCAGGCAGGAAGAAATGAGGATAGGCTTCCTGCCTGTCCTTTGTTACAAATCTGTTACATCGTCTCTTTCTCGTTTACAAAATAAAAAGCAACCTGTATAATGAAGGCATACCAAGAAAGAGAGGTACATTACCATGACACAGATTGAGAAATTAAGGACTGGCAAATGGAGCAACCAATTAGCAACTGCAGAAGAGATGCAGGCAAAGGTGGTAGAGGTCAAGGAGTATGTTGATCGTTACGACTGGGGAGACAAAGTGATACATCCTTACTCATTCGGAGTAAAGATAGATGAGTTTCTCGGATGGTTTACAGATTATGCAAAATGTACTCATTCATCGAAGCAGTTACATCTTTCGGAGATGAACGGATTTATCGAGATTATTAACGAGTGGATCAAGTTAGAGGAAGAGCCAAAGATCAAGATCAGACTGCTCCAAGGCAACAAGGCAGGCACGATCAAGGAGGTTGCAGAAAGCATAGCATCTGATTACATTGAAATTGGATTTGCAGAGGCAGTATAAGGAGGTCAAACACATGGCAAAGTCAAAGGATGAAAATGTAAACAAGGCGATTTTCAATATTGGGATGAGTCTGCAGGGTATTGCACTGCTTTCCACAGATGCCCAGTATGAGAAGATAAAGGACAGATTAAAAAAGATCGAAGATGATGTACTCATCCTCATCGATCACATCGAGAAGTTAGAGAGTGAACAGTAAGGAGGACAGGATCATGAAGTACCAGTACAATTACGAATTCCAGAACAGGAAGGGCGAGATGGTGAAGGGACATTGTATGACAGTGTTCGATACCAAGGAAGCGGCAGGAAGGGCATTGACGCAAAGGATCAATGATCTGGAAGAGGATGGGCATAAACCCATTTACGGAGAAGTGGTAGCGGTTAAGGAGGAAGAGGTATGAAGAAGATATTATTCATCGAGAAGACCAGAGGATGCTCCACTCCAGAGCAGAAGGCAGAGGCATTGAGAAGGAGAGGACATCTGGAAGCCGTTGCCTACGATCCGATGACAGGAGACAAGTACAAGTATTATACTATGCCTGTACTGCACGATTTCAAGAAGTGTGCAGAGGTAACGATCAGAGGCGGCAGAGTGGTGGAAGTGAGGAATGTCTCGGAGGATGTCTTGAAGCAGATCAAGACAAGAGATGCGGTTTCGTTTGGAGGTTTCTGATATGTACGAATGCACATGGTGTGGCACAAGATTTGACGAAGAGGATGCAGGGAAGAAATATCTCAACATCCGCATTCACGGAGAGGAAGAGGTAGAGGACATCGATGTATGTCCCTACTGTAGATGCGAGGAGATCGTAGAAGTGGAAGACGAAGAGGAGGAGGCAGAAGAATGAAATATCAAATTGTGTTTGTAAATAATAGATCAATCTCATTTGAAAGCGATGAAGACTTCGATTTTTCCTTGCTTAACGATACATCGCCTTTGAAACTGTTTGGCAAAGGAAAAATGAAGGACACATGGATCAACCTTGATAATGTTTTGTTTATGGAGAAGGAGAAAGAAGAATGATCAAGGCAGTGGTGGCATCTCTAATCATTTCTCACTTCTTCTGTATAAGCATCAAACCATTGGATGTGGATCTGGTCATAGATCCATTGGAGATCTGGCAACAGATGAAAGTGGAAGAGCAGGACAAGACAACAGTGGAATTCAAGGCACATGTGGCAGGGTTGACGGTAGCGGAATACAAATTCTTTTCTGCAGTGGTGGAAGCGGAGTCTGACAGGAAGCAGAGTGGAAGCATCGAAGGCAGAGTGATGATCGCCATCGTGATCCTCAACAGAGTGGACTCCAAGAAATTCCCGAACACCATCACCAAGGTCTTGAAGCAGAGAGGGCAATTCTCCGTGGTCTCCAGTGGGGCATACAAGAGAGTTGGCAGGACAAAGAGATCCGACAGGGCAGTGATCGAAGCGATCAGAAGGAAGAAGCAGGAGACAGTCCCGAATGTACTGTACTTCAGATCTGGGCATTATTTTGCAGGTCATAAGCGGTACAAGAAGGTTGGAGATAACTACTTCAGTTATTAAGGAGGCAGACAATGAAACTGATTAACAAAATTTTATGTCATTTCTGTAAGCATTGGCTTATTTGTCCTTATTGTGGCAGATATGAGGAAAAACAGGAGGTTTAAGTATGAATTGTCATTCAAGCGTAAAATTAGATAAATTAGTTATTGAAAAGAAAAAAGTTAGAATAACATTTTTTGACGGAACAATTTATGAGGGTTGGCTTATTTTTCCTTTTACGGGTTACGGATATATACTCAAGAGTCCAGATTGTGATTGTGATTTGAGATTTTGTAAATCTCATGTTAAAAAGATCGAGGTGGTAGACAATGACAGACAGAGAACAAGAGATTAAGGATTGTCTCGACAAGGTAAACGCATATTGTCTGGAACACAAAGGTTCTTGTGAGGGTTGTATATTTTTCTCATCTGTATCAGTTGGTGATAGATCAGTCGGTATGTGCAGAGTAACTTATGCCCCCGATATATTTGGACAAGGAGGTAGACAATGAGTAAGACAAAGACAGAGACAAAACTGAAAAACCTTGAGGGAATGAAGGGAGCAATCGAAGCGATAATAGCACAAGCGTGGGAGCGTGGTTACAAGTACGGATTGCTCGAATCCGAACAGAAGAAGCAAATTAAAATTCTGATAGGAGACGAACAGGTATATCCAGAACAGGAGGCAGACAATGATTGAGTTAATAGATAGACAAGGTGTAATTGACCGATTAAAAAAGGCAGAAGATGTGTTTAGGCAAAATGGTGCTAAATTAGAAGCAAATGGTATTCATTATGCATCAGAATTGGTCGAAAGTGATATTGAAATACCGACAGTTGAATGTGAAATCTTGACGGAAGAGGCTTACTCCGATTTGTGTTTGCGAGCAAGTAGAGAAAGACCGCAAGGCGAGTGGATAGAATGTACTAAATCGGGTATGCCTTTAACAGAGTATGGAAGAATGATGGGTGAGAAATGGTATGGGTTTAAGTGTTCACGGTGTAAATACATATACAAAGGAAATGCTTTAGTTGAAAGTCCTTATTGTCAAGAGTGTGGGGCAGATATGAGAGGGAAGAAGAATGAGTGCATTTAGCGATCTGATCACTGGATCGATAAGCAAAGAAGAATTTGATGATCTGGTGAAGAAAGAGCCAAAGAAGGAGGAAAACGAAGATTTTTCCGATCTTTTAGTATTTAATGACCAACCTAAAAGACAACTAAAAGATCCAGAAGAAACGATACAGAAAAAGGAGGAGAAAAAGGATGAACAGAGATAAGAAGATGAAAGCAACATGGAATATCGAAGGAATTGTGTTCACAACATCCCCACAACCCAAAACGGCACAGGGAATGCATCAGAAGAAGTTTGTGGTGAGATATACCTCCGATCAAATAGGCAAATCTCTTTCAATAGCGGATGAGAAGAGTGGAGTAATGTTCCAGATCCCCTTCGATGCCCTTTACAAAGAAATATGCAATACCTAAAGTACATAGGAGACGATTACATCCTTGGAGAGATCATAGGGCAGGATGATTTCTACTGGCATGTAAAGCCAAGACCAGACAAGAAGAGACCTAAAAGGCAGGCGATGGTCTGCCATCCGAAATGGAGTACACAGGTCGTAGAGGAGGACGAAGCATGGCAATATATGAAGGGATGATCCCATTAGAGCCAAGAACAAAGAAGAACAACCAGAAGATCATTCAGCATAATCACAGACCGATCATAGTGCAGAGCGATGCCTACAAGCAGTATGAGCGAGATGCAGGATGGTATTTGATCACTCCCAGAGATCCCATCAATCATCCAGTCAATGTAAAATGCATCTTCTATCGGTCAACAGAACGAAGAGTGGATCTCACCAATCTTCTGGAAGCCATAGACGATATTCTGGTGAAATACCATGTTCTGGCAGATGATAACTTCAAGATCATTGCAGGACATGACGGTAGCAGAGTCCTCATAGACAGGGAAAATCCAAGAACGGAGATTTACATTGAGGACATATCCCTTTATAATATAGAGAAGGAGGTCTAATTATGAACAAGAGTTTACAGAAAGACATAGTTACAGAGAACGAGAAGATCAAGAGGAGGAGAGCATCCTCCAAGACCTACATGGGCAGGCACAAGACGATGTGCGTTACATTGAGCAGGGAGAAGGACAACGACATCCTCTCATGGCTCGACAAGCAGGAGAACAGGTCTGAAGCAGTGAGAGTGGCTCTGAAGGATCACATCATGAAGGAGAAATACCAGATCGCATATCCCAAGAAGAAGATCCTCTGGAGTACAAAGGAAATAGAGGAAGAATAATGGACAATCGAGTGATCAGAGAGGAATATGCCCAGATAGCACATGAGTTGATCCAGACGGAGGACTGCCTCGCAGATATTAGGGCAAGTGAGGCAACCATCGTATATCTTGGCTCTGATTATGAGAAGACCACCAAAGGCAAGAAGGTCTGTGCAGAATGCGAGAAGATCTCCGACAAATACAAATGGGGAATACCTGCAGATTTCACGATCACTGTCTTCGAGAAGAATGTGGTGGGATTTACCGATGATCAGATGAAGATCCTGCTCCTCCATGAATTGCTCCATGTGGGCATTGCATGGGATCACAATGGGAAGGAGATGTACGATGTCAGACCGCACGATTACGAGGATTTCAAGATCATTACAGACCGATATGGCACAGAATGGGCAGAGGTGAAGGAAAGGGACATAGAGATCCAGTACAAACCATTAGTGGTGGAGGAAGTGAAGAATGGCAAACGAACAGAATTTAAAGAAGCCAAGCAGGAAAGAAGCACGAGAGCGAGGAGCAAAGGGAGGTAAAGCCTCTGGAGAAGCCAGAAGGCGTAAAAGAGACATCAAAATGGCTCTTGAAGCACTGTTAGAGAAGGACTACAAGACCGCAGAGGGACTCACATTATCTGGAGCAGAGGCAATCGCCTTGAAGCAGATGGAGAAGGCACTGCGAGGAGACACAAAGGCATTTGAAGTGGTCAGAGACTCTTCTGGACAGAAGCCTATCGAGAAGATCATGATGGCAGAGGTGGAACAGGAAGTCATCGAAGAGGTCGAGTCCATCATTAAGGAGTTGGAAGAATGACCAGACAACAGGCAGTCAAACTGTTGCGAATAAATCCGAGGGCATTTGGTGTGCTTCTCGGATTTACCAAATTATCGGACATCCACAATGAGTGGATCAAGAAGATGGCATTCGGGAAGGAAGATGCAACACTGCAGGGGCATCGTAATTCCTACAAGACCACCTGTCTGTCGATCGCTCTGGCAATCATTATGATCCTCTTTCCGAACAGGAGGATCTTATTTATGCGAAAGACCGATGATGATGTAAAGGAGATCATCAAGCAGGTAAGGAACATCCTCATCAATCCCAAGACTCAATACATCGTGATGTGTATTTACAATGTAACCATCAAGTTGACAGTGGACAATGCCACAGAATTATCGACCAACCTCACAACCGATATAAAGGGTACATCGCAGTTGGTGGGCATTGGTACAGGCTCATCCATTACAGGACAACACTATGACATGATCTTCACAGACGATATCGTCAATGTAAAGGATAGAGTCTCCAGAGCGGAGAGGGAGAGGATAAAGACTGTCTATCAAGAATTGATCAACATCAAGAACAAGGGCGGCAAGATCTTCAACACAGGAACACCATGGCACAGAGACGATGCCTTCACTTTAATGCCAGAGGCAGAGAAATGGACATGGAAGGACACAGGTATCTTCACGGAGGAGGATATAGAACAGATCAGAGAAAGTATGTCTCCATCGCTCTTTGCGGCAAATTACGAGTTGAAGCACATAGCCTCCGAGGATGTCATCTTCACCAATGCCCAGACAGGAGCAAGCATCCAGAAGGTGATCAATGCGAAATATTGCCACATCGATGCGGCATATGGAGGCGAGGATGCCACGACCTTCACGATAGCCAAGAAGGAGGGAGAGAAATACTATGTCCTTGGCAAACTCTGGTGGAAGCATGTGGATGAATGTCTGTCAGAGATCATAGAGACCAAGAGAAACCTGCTCACAGGCATCATACTGTGCGAGGAGAACGGAGATAAGGGTTATCTGAAGAAGGAGATCCAGAGGCGAGGCGAGAAGGCTTCCTCCTACTGGGAGGACATGAACAAGTACATCAAGATCGTAACTTTCCTCAAAGGCGAGTGGAAGAATGTGGTCTTTGTAAAGGGTACGGATGAGGAGTACATCGACATGATCCTCAATTACAATGAGTATGCAGAGCATGACGATGCTCCAGATAGTCTGGCATCGATCATAAGGAAGTTATGGAACAAGAAATCCGAGAATAATACAATTTCCTCTTTCGGATATTGAAATTATGATATAATTCGGGTATATAGCACAATTCGGGAGGATTTGCAAGTATGAAAACATATCAAGACTGGATGAAGGTCGCAGGCGGCACAGATACACAGAGAATGCAGTTTGTCAAGACCGCAATCAGTGATTTCAAGGCGAGTGATCGATATAAGAATGCCATATACGGAGAGGATTACTATTCTGGAAAGAATACCACGATCAGAAGGTATGAGAAGATCCTCATCAATGCCAGAGGACAGGCAGTGCAGGATGTTTTCTCTGCTAATCACAAGTTAGCCTCTCGTTTCTTCTACAGGATGGTAAATCAGGCAAATTCTGTCCTGCTCGGTAATGGATGCAAGTGGAAGGATGGCATCGGAGATAAGGCTCTGGGAGCGGATTTCGACAACAGGCTCATGGAAGCAGGCAGGAATGCACAGGTTGGAGGCGTTTCCTATGGCTTCTACAACAACCAGAGAGTATTGATCTTCAAGGCACAGGAATTCATCCCGATGGTCGATGAAGAAGACGGAGCGATCAAGGCAGGTTTCCGTTTCTGGCAGATAGATCCCAAGAAACCGATGCGAGCCACAGTCTATGAGTTAGACGGATATACCGAGTATATCTACGACAAGGACAGTCCAGAAGGTCGCATACTGTATGAGAAGAGACCATATATAGTCATCAAGAAGGAGTCTGTGGCAGACGGAGAAGAGATCTACGATTACATGAATTATCCGACCTTCCCGATAGTGCCTCTGTATGCTAATGACATGAAGGAGTCGGAATTACTGCCGATCAGACCGACCATCGATGCATATGATCTCATCAATTCCAGATATGCTTCAGATGTCGATGATGCTTCCATCATATACTGGACAATCACCAATGGTGGGGCGATGTCAGACGAAGATCTGGTGCAGTTTCTCGACAAGATGCGAAAGATGCATGCGGCACAGTTAGATGATGATCAGCAGGCAACCCCTAATACACTGGATGTGCCTACAGAGAGCAGAGAGGCAATCCTTGACCGACTGGAGAAGCAGTTATACAAAGACTCCATGGCTCTGAACACCAACGACATCGCTTCTGGAGCGGTTACGGCAACACAGATAGAGGCGGCATATGAGCCTCTGAACGAGAAGTTAGACGGATTTGAGAGCATGATCACAGAATTTGTGCAGGGACTGCTCGAAGTGGCAGGAGTGGAAGATGAGGCAACATATGACAGGTCTATCGTAGTCAACAAGGCAGAGGAAGTGAACACTGTCATAGCAGCTGCCAATTACCTCGATGACGAGTACATAACGCAAAAGATCATGACGATCTTGGGAGATAAGGATCAGATCGAGACAGTCCTTGCCAACATGCAGGAGGACAATCTCGACAGATTTATGGGCGGAGGCTCAGAGGGAGAAAAGCAGGCACAGGAGAATGAATAATGGCGATCCGAGACAAGCAACCAGATGCAGATGTTGGCAGAGTCCGAGTAGATAACGACCTCGAAAGCCTTGAAAAGAGAATAACTGTCTCTTATGGCAGGGCGGCTAAAGACATCACTACAGATCTGGATGCTTTTCTTGCCAAGTTCGAGGCGAAGGATGCCAAGAAGAGGGAAGATGTAGAGAATGGTCTTCTCTCCGAGGATGATTACATCGACTGGAGGAAGAGACAGATCTTCCAGTCGGATGCCATGAAAGCCAAGATAGACGATCTCTCCCAGAGGATGGTTAATGCAGACAAACAGGCGATGGCGATGGTGAACAACGAATTGCCAGAGATCTATGCCACATCCTACAATTTCGGAGGCTTCAGAGGCGAGATGTATGCGAAGGCGGCAGGCTTCGACTATACCCAATTCACCATCATCAATGAGGATGCCGTTAAGACTCTCATGAAGGAAGATCCCGATCTGATCCCTTGGAAACCCGATGTAGATGGAAGAACGGACAAGGCTTGGAACAGAAAGCACATCCAGAATGCAGTGGAGCAGGGAATTATTAAGGGAGAAGGAATGGACAAGATCTCCAGAAGGCTTCTCCCTGTTGTCGGCATGGACAAGAATGCCGCCATAAGGACTGCAAGGACTGCAGTGAATGGAGTAGAAAACAAGGGAAGGATGGATGCCACACAGAGAGTGGTGGATGCAGGCATCCCGATGGTCATGCAGTGGTCATGTACTCACGATAGCAGGACAAGATATTCGCATGCCTTGATGGATGGCGAGATCATCTCTCTGGGCGAGGAATTCTCCAATGGTCTGAAATATCCTGCAGATCCAGATGGCGATCCTGCAGAGGTCTATAACTGCCGATGTGCCGCCATTCCTACACTGGAAGGCATAGATCACTCCAAGGACGATGAGTTGTATGAACAATTCATGGAAGACAACTATTACGAAGATTGGGTGAAGGTCAAAGAGGATAGGGAAGAGAAGGAAGCACAGTTTGCCGATAGGAAAGAAAAAGCAAAAGAGTGGGCAGGAAAGCAACAGGAGAAGGCTCTGGAGACAGGGGTGGCACAGGATGTTGCTCCAATTACGGAGACAAAACAAAATGATGATAGATCAATCCTCGGATTAGAGCCTCCTCAAAGACCGAGACAGGCAGATTATGGTGGATATACAGACGAATATCTTGCCGCAAGAGATGCATATCATGTTGAGCGAGAAGAATATGAGAAGAAAACAAATGAGGCTAAACAGGCGGCTCTTGACAGGACTGCATTTACCACGAAGGAAGAAGTCCAGACATGGGCGAATGATATGAATATTGCTATTGCCGATCCACGAGTTTTGGATGAGGTCGATATAAGAGCATTTAACGATGTTAAACCTGCTCTTGAAGAGATGTTCGAAAGATATCCAGAAGTAAAAGAATTCTATATAGAGATGGAAGACGGATCTCTTTTCAAGACCTCGTTTGAGATGGGAATAGACGATCATTGCCTCATGTCTGCATCAAGAGGTTTGAATTTTTCTCTATCTAACTTTGAGGACTATTCGAATGCTTTAAATTATGGCTTACAAGGAATGGCAGAAGGTGTTTTGTGTAAAGGAGATGGAACATTTGAAACATTGGTAAGACATGAGTATGGGCATAGGGTACAAGATTTCCTTCAGACAAGCCTCCGCAACAAATATCATGACAATGTGACCGATTGGAGAAAGAATTTTGACACATTTGAAGAGAAAAAAGCCTCTATGGATAAATATCGAAATTTAAGAGACGAAATGGATAGAGAATTACGAGCATTATCCAAATTAGGTGGAGCATCTGAATATTCTCACACCAACGATTTGGAGTTGTTTGCGGAAGGCTTTGCGGAGTATTCATCTGGTGGACAGTCAGAATTCGGAATTGCATTTGGAAAATATGTTGAAAAGTGGTGGAATATATGCACATAATATTCAGTAAAGAAGAGTTGAAGTGGATAAACACATCGACATGGGGATGGGAGATCAAGAAAGGATGTCCAGACTCCATAAGGAAGAGCATTGAGAAGAAGAAATATTATCTCAACAACCAGAACACAAGCGGAAAAGCAAGGAAGTGATCACATGGCATCAATAAAGACATCAAAGATAGAGAGCCACATCCCAGAAGTGGAGACTGCCATGAGGGAGAAGGTGCATAACTGGCTTGAAGCCATCGGATTGGATGCCGCAGGCACTGCCGCAAGATATGCTCCTGTCGATACTGGTCGATTGAAGAATAGCATCTCACATCAAGTGGTGGATGCAGAGCAGGCAGTGTATATCGGTACGAATGTCGAGTATGCTCCATATCAAGAATTCGGCACATCCAGAGGAGTGGCAGGCAAGCATTTCCTCCAGTTTGGGGTAACGGCACACATGGATGAGTACAAGACAATGCTTGAAAATGCTCTGAAGGGATGATAATATAAAGAATGCCAATAGGCATCAATCTTCATGATCCATAAGACGCAGGAAGCCAATGATTTCATTGGCTTCTTGCATATTCAGAACATTTGTGCTATATATAAAGAAGATAGTCTAATGAATAAAGCAATTTTCACCGAAGTAAAGGAGACAACACATTATGGCATCATTAAGCAGAAAGTTTTTATCGGCTCTTGGAATTGAGGCAGACAAGGTAGATGAGATCATCACGGCTCACACTGAAGTTACCGATGCTCTGAAAGAGGAAAGAGACAAATTCAAGGCAGATGCAGAGGCTCTGGTGGAAGTCCGAAAGGAATTGGATCTTCTCAAAAGCCAGACCGAAAACAACAAAGAAGACTCGTACAAGGTAAAGTACGAAGCCATCAAAGAAGAGTTTGATGGGTACAAGAAGAAGATCGAGGAGAAAGATCTCAAAGACAAGAAGGAGACCGCATACAGGCAGTTGCTCAAAGATTGCGGAGTCTCCGAGAAGAGAATTGAGGCAGTCCTCCGAGTTTCAGATGTAAACTCCATAGAATTCGATGAAGATGGCAAAGTGAAGGATGCAGAGAAGTTATCCCAGACGATCAAGGAAGAGTGGTCTGATTTCATCACTACGACCAAGGTCGAAGGAGCGAAGACTCCGATGCCTCCTTCTGGAGTAGGAAAGACATCGATGACGAAGGAGCAGATCAGAGCAATCTCCGATCCTGTTGCAAGACAGAAGGCGATGCTCGAAAATCCAGAGGTCGTAGGTCTTTCTAAAATCGAAGAATAAAGAAAAGGAGAATTACTATGTCCGCAGAAAACAATGTAATCAAAAAGGCACAGATTGCCAAGGTGCGTGAATTAGATTTCGCACAGTTGTTCGGAGAGAACATTCAGAACCTCATCAAGATGCTCGGCATCACAAGGAAGATCCCTGTAACTGCAGGTACTGCTCTTAAAGTCCTCAAAGTTACAGGCACACTGGAGTCTGGAATTGTCGCAGAAGGCGATGTTATTCCTCTTTCCCAGTATCAGACCACATGGACTACAGTTGGAGAGGCTACACTTTCCAAGTGGAGGAAGGCAACCACCGTAGAAGCAATCCAGAAGGGTGGTTACGATCAGGCAGTAAACGATACAAACACTAAGATGATCCGCGACATTCAGAAGAGCAACCGCTCCCAGTTTGTTACATTCCTCGCAACAGGTGAGGGTACTGCTTCTGGTACAGGTCTGCAGGCGGCTCTTGCTAATGCATGGGGCAAACTCGCAGTCCAGTTTGAGGATGATGCTATACAGGCAGTATATTTCATCAATCCGCAGGACATCGCAGACTATCTTGGCTCTGCTTCCATCACAGTCCAGTCCGCTTTCGGTTTCAACTATGTTGAAAACTTCCTCGGTCTCGGTACAGTTGTTATGACTGCCGCAATCGAGAAGGGTACATTCTACGCAACTGCGGCAGACAACATTGTACTTTACTATGTTGATGTCAATGGTGCAAACGGCATCGCAGATGCATTCGATTTCACCACAGATCCCGATACTGGTCTCGTAGGCATCCATGAGGATGGCAACTACACCAGAATGCAGAGTGAGACAGTTGCCATCGCAGGCATTAACCTCTTCGCAGAGAAACCTGCAGGCGTAATCGTAGGTACAATCTCAAACCCCTCGTGAGCCTCTCACTGAAGCCAGAGAGTGCAGAGGCGAAGATGTTTGAGGTAGATGTCTCCGATTTACAGGAGAATGTCTCCGTTACTGGCAATAAGATCACAGGTACACTGAAGTATTTGAGCGGATCTAACGCTATCACAGATCAGTGGGGCGAGGGTTACTTCCTTGCATTCACGATGGCAGATAACACATGGACTGGTCTTACAAAGGTACTGGTCGGTCTCGATCCTTCATTGTCTTCTGGACTTGTTAATATTCTTCCCGATCCCGACAAGAACGGCATCGTCAAGATTTCCGACAAGGCACTGCAGAAGTTTGTGATCAAGCAGACAGACGGTACACATAACAAGACACAGGCATTCGACCTTACTGGTCTCGTATTAGAGCCAGAGGAAGAAGGCGAGGGATAATCTATGGACAAGACATTAACGGCTATTTGTGATTACTTGAACAACTATTTCTGGAGACAGAAGATCGAGGGTAAGTTTACCATCTCTAATGGTCTTATCAATGCGACAGGTCTTCAGAATGGGCAGTATTTCCGAGTAATCGGAAGCACATTTAATGACGGAGTACACAAGTACCCGACTGATGTCTTGCAGGATGAAGAATTCACTGGTGCAGTATGGTCGATGGCAGTCCCTGCGACTGTCATCGATCTTGCCAAGGATATCAACGACTGGATTACCTTGTATGGTGGCGTTTCTTCTCCTGCTATGTCTCCTTATACCTCCGAGAGTTTTGGCAATTACTCCTATTCCAAGGGAAGTAAGAGCGGAGGCTCTGGCAGTGCAGACGGATGGCAGAATGCCTTTGCTAACAGGCTTGCCCCTTACAGAAGATTGAGAGGAGCAAGATAATGAGCCTTGTAGATGATGCTATGATCAAGTCATACATACTGGATAAGACATCCAGTCCCGATGGTCGTGGTGGCGTAATAACCACCTATAAGGAAGGAGCGGAGATCATGGTCGCATATTCCTTCGACACATCGACAGAGGCGAGGCTCGGAGAGAAGCAAGGTGCAGAGAACAGATATACCTTGACAACCCGAAAGTCAGTCAACCTGCAGTATCACGATGTCGTGAAGAGGACATCTGACAATAAGATCTTCAGAGTTACGAGCGATGGAGATGATAATCTCACTCCATCATCGTCTTCTCTGGATATGAGGCAGGTAGAAGCAGAAGAGTGGGAGTTACCCAATGGATAAACAACAGGCATACTACAGTTTCTGGAATTCATTTGAAATTCCTGCATATGATGAGAATTCAGTGCCAGATGATGCTACATTTCCGTACATCACATACCAAGTAATTTCGAGTGATTATGATAATGTCATTTATCCAACTGCCTCTATTTGGACTCGTAGTGCCTCTTGGACAGTCGCAGATGAGAAACTGAATGAAATATCGAGGAGGATAGAGGAGATGCTTCCTATACCCCTTACAGGTGGCTATATGAGGATTGACAAGGGCAGTCCCTTTGCACAGAGGATGGCAGAGGATGACAGGACAATAAAGAGATATGTCCTCAACCTTAATGTCGAATTTCTAACAGAATACTAACAAGGAGAAAAAGATCATGGCAACAAAAAGATTTACACAGGTCAAGTATGATGCCTTCAAGGAAATACAGGTCGAAGCAGGTGTAATCCTCAAAAATTTCGATCCTGCCAATCCTGTCATTGACAGGCATGACATCGTTTGTGTTACCTCTGGAGGTATCACGATCACTGCAAAGCCTTCATTCACGGATTACTTCGAGGATGTTGATAATGTCCCGAACAACACCAAGGAAGGCAAGCAGGTAGAAGACTGGGAATGCACACTTTCCGCAACGGCTCTGGACACATCCGCAGAGTCCATCAAGATGATGCTTGGCGTAGCAGACATCGACCAGAACGACTCCACAAGGATCACTCCGAGAAGGGACATCAACCTTTCGGACTTTGTTTCCTCGCTCTGGTGGGTTGGTGATCGTGCAGATGGTGGCTTCATCGCAGTACAGGTACTCAATGTCCTGTCCACAGATGGCTTTGCTCTTTCCACAACGAAGAACGGCAAAGGCACAACAAGCATCACTCTCACAGGTCATTTCAGCCTTGATGCAGTTGATACAGTCCCGATGAATTTCTATGTAATCGAGGGCGATAGCACTGCAACATCAATCGTGCTTGATAAGGCGAGTCTCACAGTAGGCGAAGGCTTAACGGCAACGATCACTGCGACTGTTACAGGATCATCCGAGTCTGTTACATGGCAGTCTCTGAACACTGCAGTTGCTACTGTAACAAGTGGTGGTGTAGTTGAGGGTGTAAGCGAGGGATCTACGATCATCATTGCTTCCATCAACGAAGATGGTGTAACATACTCCGCACAGTGCGTAGTTACTGTAACTGCGGCAGAAGGATAATACGATCAATTAGGAGGTCATCATATGAAATTATCGGACATCAAAGGCAAAGATGCGTTTAAGGCAGTTGGAGTGGTTGTAGGTTGTCTCCGAGACCTTTTCCAAGACGAAGTATTAAGCAAAATCTCGACTGATCAGAAGAAGGGATGGATATTGGATTTCTTCACTGTCAGTCTGGAGGATCATTCGGATGTATGGATCAAGATGTTTCTTGCACTAAATCCAGACATGGAAGAAGAAGATGTCTCCCTTGGCTCTGTGATTAAGTTTGCATATGATTTCAAGAATGATCCCGAATTGATGTCCCTTTTTTTCTCGCAGGGCGAGCAGACGGAGCAGACATCTTCTGGCTCGCCTATGGTGAATATCACGGAGATCGAGAAGAAATAACACCATTTCTTCATTATCTTTTTGCAAAGGTTAAAGAGAAGCAACGAGCGGAGGCATATGAGATGTATGTCTCTGACTCGTTATTCTTTTTACAACACATTGTCGGAGGAGGAGAACATGACGAAAACAGGCAATTATTTGCCTCGAAATATACAGAGATCCTCGATAATTTCTACCATCCGAAACCAGTGGAGAATGCAGAGGATATAAGAGAGAGAATACTGAAGAAATCCAGACTCTTAACAGGAGAAGAAACATGAATGTATTTGATCTATTTGCGAAATTAAGCCTCGACTCATCGGAATATGATAGTGGTTTAGATAAAGCAGAGAAGAAGGGCGGCAAATTCGGCTCTGGTCTGAAGAAGGCGGCAGGTATTGCCGCAGGTGCTATTGCCGCCACCACTGGAGCAACTGTAGCGGCAGGAAAGGCATTTGTCGAAGGTGCTTCCAAGGTTGCCCAGATGGGGGATGCCATTGATAAAAATAGCCAGAAAGTGGGATTGTCCAAAAAGGCGTATCAAGAATTCGACTATGTTTTGAACATAGCAGGCACGAGCATGGACAATATGGGAGTCGGACTGAAGACTCTCACCAATAAGGTTGCCGCCGCAGAAGGAGGCAACAAGAAGGCAGTAGAGAGTTTCAAGAAATTGGGCATTTCTGTTGACGATCTGAAGAGCATGTCCAGAGAGGATCTGTTTGCCGCAACGATCAAGGGACTCCAGAATATGGAGGATGGTGTTGATAGAGCGGCTCTGGCAAATACTCTCTTGGGTAAATCGGGACAGGAATTAACTCCTCTCTTCAACATGACCAACCAAGAGATGGATGATCTGATCCAGAAGGCGAATGAGTATGGCATGGTCATGTCGGATGATGCGGTCTCTGCTTCTGCTAACTTCCAAGACAGTCTCACAACGATGCAGAATTCCATCGATGGCATGAAGAATAGGTTAATGGCAGATTTCTTGCCTGCCTTCACCACAACGATGGATGGACTCTCCAAGATCTTCTCTGGTACGGATGTAGAGGGTGGTCTGGCAGATATAGAGAACGGCATAAATGGTCTTGCATCTGAATTGGTCAACAAAGCACCACAGGTCATGCAGATTGGCGGCACGATCATCAAGGCTCTGCTTACTTCGATCAGTGATAACATCGGGACTCTCCTTGATGCGGCAGTACCCATTGTCATGGAGATTGCCACAGGTATCATCGAGGTTGCCCCGAAACTGCTTGATGCGGTAGGCACAGTGGTTTCTACGATAGCGAAATCACTGTCCGATCCCAAGACATTGACATCGCTTCTGAATGCAGGCACAAATATCATCTTGTCCATCGGTAAATCACTGGCACAAGGAGCATCGAAGATCGCTCCTACTCTTGCCACAGTGATCAAGACTATTGCAACTGTTCTCACTAATCCAGAAACCATGTCAACCATGCTTTCAGTTGGTCTTGATATCATAATGGGACTCATTAACGGCATCCTCGATGCCATCCCGACATTGATCTCGATGCTTCCAACTGTAATACAGAACATATGTACTTTTTTGATCTCTGCCATCCCGATGATCATGGATGCGGCAGTTGAATTGTTTGATGGAATTATTGAAGCCTTGCCAGTCATTATTGATGCTCTTTCAGTGGCACTGCCACAGGTCATTGATATGATCTGCAATCTGCTCATCGAGGGACTTCCTCTGATCCTCGCAGGTGCGGAAAAGATGTTTTCTGCCATTATTTCTGCCATCCCGATCATCATAGAACAGTTGGTGGTTCGTCTGCCAGACATCATTTCCTCGATAGTCGGTCTGCTAATCAAGAACATCCCTACGATAGTCTCTGCGGCAGTCCAGTTACTCATGGGTATAGTGGGTGCTATTCCCCAGATAATCGAGGCACTGATACCCCAGATCCCGACCATCATATCTTCAATAGTCAATGGCTTGCTTGAAGGCACAGGACAGATCCTCGCAGTTGGTGGGCAGTTACTCTCTGGACTGTGGAATGGTATAACAAACAAGATGGGATGGCTCATGGATAAGATCAAGAGCCTTGGAGGTACAATTCTTAATGGCATCAAAAATGTCTTCTCTGTGCATTCGCCTTCCAAGAAGACTGCAGAAATCGGCAAATTCCTTGCATTAGGTCTCGGAGAAGGATTTGACTCCAAGATCAAGGATGTTGCCAAGGACATGGCAAAGAATGCATCTGGGGTAACGGATAGCCTCTCCGATGCGATGTCCGTGAATAGTGCCATCAATGCAAGTATGAGTGCAAGCACGATGAAAGCCACAGGAGGCTTCAACACAGGCTCTTCTTCTGCTATGATAGAAGAGTTAGGAAAGTTTATTGATACTAAACTCTCGAATGTGGAGTTTAATGTACCTGTATATATCGGTCAGAGCAAGATCGAACAACAGGTGGTAACTGCACAGGCACATAGAAACGCAATAGCAGGAGGAAGATAACATGGCAGATCCTGTAACACCGACATTCCCCAATGTAATGATCAATGGAGTGGAATATCAACCATTCGGAACATGGGACATCACATATAACGATGTAAGGACAATACATGAGACCGAGGGAGGTACACAGGAGGATGTAGTCATCCATAAGGGGAGGAGATCCATAGCGGTCTCCACCACCTGCCTGCAACCCATCGCCAAGACTCTTGTAGCCTTGGAAGATCTGGATAACTTCAATGTAGTGTTTTACGACATCAAGACGGATGCATATATCGAGTCGTTAATGCGAGTCTCCCCGAATACTATGGTATGCAGTAAGAAGGCAGGACAGAGGAATTATACATCCTCAAAGGCAGTCTATGTGGTATCATTTACATTAGAGGAGTACGAATAAAGGAGTGATCACATGTATTTCGATATAACTCCACAATATTTGGCAACAATCAATGACCGAGCAACCAGAAGAAGATTGCTCGGTACGATCAACGGCATTCCCTTCACAGGGAATGATGTTATTAGGGGATCATTTGAGATCTCCAACAGATGTGCAGAGCAATCGAACATGAAGATCGGAGGCGTATATGTCGGGCAGTTGAACATGACATTCGTGCCTTCATTCATCAATAAGGTCTCGAAGAGGAATTATGTCGGAGCGGTCATCATTCCCACCATTGGTCTTTATGTACCAGACAACCATGCATGGGAAGACATCCCCTTGGGAGTCTATACAGTGCAGTCTGCAAAGATAAGCAAGGAAGGCATCTCAATAGAAGCCTACGACAACATGAAGAAATTGGACAAGGCATGGGATCTTTCCAATTCCTACATGTCTTCGACTCCTTACGGTTTCTTAAAACTAATTAGTCTGGAATGCGGAGTGGAATTGGGAATAACCAAGTCCATGGTGGAAGAATTGCCCAACGGAGTGGATGAATTATATCTGGTAGAAGAGAACGATATTGAGACATATCGAGATCTTCTTTATTGGCTCGCACAGACCTTGGGATGCTTCGCCACGATAGACAGAGAAGGCAAATTAACTGTAAGGAAGTTTGGTCTTGGTACTGCAGGACTGTCCGAGGATCACAGGGATGTGGATGCAGTCTATTCGGATTATAAGACCAAATGGACTGCGATTACCATGTACGACATCGACAAGGGCGAGGATGAATACTATTCCGTAAATCCCGATGACGGACTCACGATGAATTTGGGAAGCAATCCTCTCCTCCAGACAGTCGCAGACAAGACAATGCAGGATGCCATCACATATCTTGAATTGTCAATAGAGACAGTGGATGGTGAGATTACCGATCTGGAGGCAGAAGTTGGTACAGTAGAGACTGCGATAGAGGAAGTAGAAGCGGCATTAGAACAAGATCCCACCAATCCAGAGTTAATTGCTCTGCATGAGATGCTCTTGGCTCGAAAGACTGAAATTCAAGCACAGATCCACTACAAGGAATTAGAGAAGACCGAATTGGAGACCGAATTGGCACAGGCAAGAGCAGGTCTGATCAATGCCTCTGCGGTCTTCAAGAAGAAGGCAAGAGAGGCAATCCTTAATGCGGTAAACCAGATCCAGTTTTCTCCCTTCTATGTCAATTCTGCCAGAGATCCGATCTTTGATCTTGGAGACAAGATCCTATTTGAAGGCGGCATGGCACAAGGAGAAGAAGGATGCATCATGTCCCTGTCTTACAAACTGGACAATTACTGTTTTGAAGGTTATGGAGACGATCCTTCCCTAACCAATAGCAGGAGCAAGACAGATAAAAGTGTAACTGGAGCGAAGAGATCCAAGAGCAAAGAGGACAAGATCAATGTAGATTTCGCAACATATGTAAATGTTGATGATATAACCATCGAAGCAGGACAGGAGGAAGAGGTCGGGTACATCCGATTTGGTGTAGCCAATACCACCGATGTCGAGTCTTGGATAGAGATTAAACTGGATGCCACACTGATCGATGGCAAGGCAGGTGTAATGATGACATATCTTTTCGATGATGAAGAGATCACAGAGTATCATCCTGTCGAGACATGGAGCGGAGCGGCAGTCTCTTTGGATCTGGATGATGAAGAGGACACCATGGTGTACGATAGCGAGCCAGACAGTGCTACATCGACACACACCATAGGTTTCCACTATCACTTTGTCAATGTCGATCCAGATCATGAGCATACCATCACTTACAAACTGAAGAGCCTTGATGGAGAGGAATATATTGATACTGGATGTGTTCATGCTACAGTATGGGCAAATGGACTTTTGAATGAAAACAAATTCACTGGTACAATAAGGGCAACAGATGAGATCCCGATGTATAATTTCGGTATTCTGGAGTTGCTTGATGATATAGACGAAGATGTAACTGTTGGCGGCATCACTCCTCCAGTTACGGAATATCTCATAACGGAAAACGGAGAGTATATTGTAACAGAAGATGGAGACAAACTTATAGTATAGAAAAGGAGACCAAAGATGGCAGACAAGAAGATAGATCAATTACCAAGTGCATCAACACTTGACGGAACAGAAGTGGTTGCAGGATTTCAGAGTAATGCCACGAAGAAGATCACTACGCAGGCGATAGCAAATCTCGCCAGTGGAGGAGCATCCTTCACGGATGTAACAGGCACACTGTCTGCAGGCAGTACCACTCTTACACTGCAGGATGCTTCCATCACCACATCTTCTACACTTGATTTCTATACCGATGCCTATGGAGTCAATCCGACTGCGGTCTCCGTTTCCACAGGATCGGTAACATTGACATTTGAAGCACAACAGACAAATATAGCAGTGAAAGTGAGGGTATGGTAATGGCATATTTCAGATGCACAGGCGAAGGTGGAGGAGGCGGCACATCACCGAGCATTACCTTTACGCCAAAGACATTTTTTGATGAGTCTGGCATAGGCTCTTCTGGATGGGTTGCCACAGATGGCAGTACCAATATGAATTATCAAGGAAATTTCTCTGGCACTGCAGGAGAAAAGGTAGTTTCTAATTCTACCAACAATCTGAAGATGTATTTCCCGATCACAGGAAGTTATTTCCTCTTTGGTATTCATTGTAAAATAGATCCTAACTTTACTCCCAACAACAACAATGACTGGTATTCTTGTTCTTGTGTTCTCGGACAGGAATTGTCTGGTACTCAAAAAGACTGTGCCGTAATCATTGATAAAAACGGATATTTTGCTCTTGGCACATCCACGGCAACAATCGACTCAACATCGGTTTATGCTCTGGATGGCAACGATCATACACTTTTTATGCTCGTAGAGGCAGACAAGATTTCGCTTTATATAGACGGAGCATTGGAAAAGTCCGTAAATATTGTTATGGGTGGTGGCGAAATGAACAACATGGGAGTCCTGTTCAATGGCGATGCTTACACAAGGACAGACGGAGAAGTGTATTCAGTCGGATATTGGGAAGAGTCCATTCCGCAGTTGCCAATCCAACTTCCTACAATTTGAGAGGAGTGATCACATGAAATTACATGGTAAAGCAACATTGATATTGAGAGATGCCAAGACAGGCAGGATCAAGTTTAAGGAGTCGCATTCCAACGACATCACTCCTGCTCTGTCGCATATATTATCGGAAAATCTTGCAGGGACATTGGATTATACCAAGATATTGCCCCTGTATAGCCGTGTATTGGGTGGTGTATGCCTTTTCAATGGCAATCTTGACTCTACCAAGATTTTTCTTCCGAAAGCCACAGAAGCCTATCTGGTGGCTCATGCAGGGCAGACATATAGTGCGACATATACACAGTCTGATAGCAAGGTCGGACAACCGATGTTCGGCACAGGACAGAGCGAGCCTATAAGCAACGGCTATCGTTTCGTCTATAACTGGTCGCAGACACAGGGATGCGGTCAGATCACAGATCTGGCTCTTGTTCATACCGATGTAGGCTCTTTCTGGAATGAAGAGTTAGGCGGCAATCTCATGGCAGACTATTTCACGCCTATCGAGAGGATAGATAATGGCATCATAGATCCTTCAGAGTATGAGTATCAGAGATATGATGTCGAATATCCGCACATCACCAACCAGAAGAGCATTCCTCTTGGCTTCTATGATGATACGAACACAATAGTCTCTGCAGAGTACATTTCTGCAGGCACAATCCGCATACATCTTGCCAAATTCACAGGCAAGGGAATATGGCTCTGGAACAGTGTTGGCGATGTTACAGAAGATCAGACCTATGACATAGTGGCAGGCACAGACAAGAGCAATTATATTGCATATGACCATGAAAATAAGAAGGTGTATATCTTTGTACCCGATAACACATTAGACACAGAATACTACTTCAGAATAAAGTGCCTTGATCTTCTGACAGGAAATGTAACAGAAAAGTATTACAATGCCGCAGAGTACCTTTTCCGCAACGAAGCAGTAAAGGCAAGAGTTAAGCAACAGGATGGTACACCTGTACCATGGACTGTGGCAGAATTTGATGTTTATATCCGAACAATTCAAGATCCCAACTGCTTGAAACAGGTTGTTATCGAGGACGGATGCATATATCTTCCTCTTTGTTGGGTACATGACCAATTCTCCAGAGGATCTACAAACTGTTCATTGAAGGTGAGTCTTTCCAACAATTCAGTATTCGATCTGATAGAGAATTTCTATCAGTATGAGTCTGGAAGCAACCAGAGAAATCAAGTACAGATAGATCTCGGAAATGATCGTTTCTGCAATCCGCAGTGTATGGCTTGGAAGAATGCCTCTGGGCAGTATGAGGCACAGGACATCCTCTACGATGATACAAACATTTTTATCCATTATGGCTCTTCTTCAAGGGCATACTGTGCGAGGCAGTCTATCGACAGTCCCATCCAGTATTTGACATACACTGGAGGAGCACCAATCGGATTTAAGGGAGCGAGAGGATGCATGCTCAACAAGATGTACCAAGCATCGGCATTCAGATTGGACAATCCTGTGCAGAAGACAGTTACGGAGACGATGCAGGTTATCTATGAGATCAAGCAGGGAGAGGAGGCACAGACATGAGCGATGTAGCAATAGCGATCCTGTTGGCGATCATCGGATCAACATCCATCTGGCAGTTCGTCTCCTTCCTCATCGACAGGTACGACAGAAGGAAGAAATCCAACGAGGATATCATGAAGGAGATCGAGATCGTAAGCAACAAGGTGGATGATCTCTCCGTGAAGGTGGACAAAAACCAAGCGATCCTCGCAAGGACTCACATCCTTCGCTTTAGTGATGAATTGAAGAACAACATCATCCATTCGGAGGAGTATTTTAGGCAACAGTTGGATGATTGCGACACATATGAGAAGTATTGCGAAACTCATCCAGAATTCATTAACTCATATACACAGATGGCGAACAAGCACATCAAGGAAACATACCAAAAACTGCTCTCGGAGCACAAATTATGAAAGGAGAAACACTATGAAATTACCAAACAGAGTCTATGATTGTTTGAAATGGATCACATTGGTCTGCCTTCCTGCAATCACTACATTGTGGTTGACATTGGCAAGCATCTGGGGATTTCCCTATGCAGAGCCTATCGGAGCGACATTAGGAGCGATCACAGTCTTCCTCGGAGCATTACTGGGTATCTCTTCGATTACCTATGCGAAGAGCATTGAAAGTGGTGAGGCAGATGGCTAATTACGATGGCATCATGTCCTTCTGGAAAGACAGGAAGAAGAACAAGACATATGAGATAGCGGATGCACAGGCAAGGGATGATATTTCTTCCCTTGCCACGGTCGCATCTACTGGTGATTATGATGATCTTCTGAACAAACCCACCATTCCTGCGGCACAGGTCAATGCCGATTGGAATGTATCAAGCGGAGTGGCACAGATCCTCAACAAGCCGTCTTTCCTTGGAAACTATTTCCGAGGATATAGTACATGTGTAGAACCTACAGAGGGATATTTGAATTACTACATAACAGATCTTGAAAACGGTAGTAATCTTCCCGATTTGAAAGATGGCTTTATTCTGTCATTAAAACATAAGAACATTAGTCAACCTGTTTTTGTCCATAACAGTAGAGGATCTACGGTTGTACATTACAAGAATGCAACAATTCCTGCATATGGATATAACGGAAACATTACTGGATCGGCTAATCCATCACATGAAATCTTGTTAGTGTATAGCAAGTATAATGAGCAAGGCGTTGAAGATGGCACGGGTAAGTTTATTGCCTTTTTAATAGGTGATACCGAGGATATGAAAACGGTTGCTTTCACAGGTCAGTTTGCAGACCTAACAGGCACACCTACTATCCCCACGGCATTGTCCGACCTGTCGGATGACAGTACACATCGAGTGGTAACTGATACCGAGAAAAGCACATGGGATGGCAAGCAGGATGCCCTAACTGCAGGCACGAACATCTCCATCTCGAACAACACCATTTCTGCAACCGATACGAAGCCAGACAATTACTATGCAAACGACAGTTTTGCCGATGTAACGGACATGGCAACTGGAGGAACATGGAAGGAGTGCGGACAGTTTCAGATCGCCAAAGGCACATGGATCGTTTCTGTTGCTCTTCAATATCCTTCTAATGCTACAGGCATGCGAAGTGTTGGAATGTATATCGACTCCTCTTCGAGCCTTGCATCCGATGTAACAGGTATTGTTTATCAACAGACATTACAGGCGGCAAATGGTGGTGCAACCAATATAGTGCTTACACAGATCGTACGAGCTTCTAATTCAAGTTATATTCACATCATGGGTAGGCAGACAAGTGGCAGTGCGATGGGTACGACCACATCGCCAATAAGAGTAAGAGCAAGAGCAATTAGAATACTTCCTTAAACAACGAAAGGAGAAACAACATGAAGAAGAAGACAAACGCATATTTGATCGAATACTGCATGGCACAGATCGGACTTCCTTACTGGTACGGCACATTCGGACAGAAAGGAAGCAAGAAACTCTATGACGAGAAGAAGAAGCAGTACCCCAAATTCTACACTGCCAAGGACTATCCTGCCCAGTATGGCAAGCGAGTCCACGACTGTGCAGGTCTGATCAAAGGAGCATACTGGAGCGAGACTCCGACATCCGCTCCCAAGTACGATGCCAAGACCGATTATGGTGCAACTGCTATGTACAACCACTGCACCAAGAAAGGACAGATCGCATCTTTCGATAAGGTAGATGGAAGACTGGTCTTCAAGGGCAACGATAAGACAAAGACTCATGTAGGTGTATATGTTGGCGGCTATGTCATCGAAGCCAAGGGACATGCCTATGGCGTAGTCAAGACCAAATTTAATGCCAAATCATGGCAGTATTGGGGACAGTCCAATCTCTTCGAGGAGAAAGCAGGCGAAGAGCCAAAGGAAGATCCTATTCCTACTCCTGCTCCTTCCCCTGCCCCTGCTCCTTCCCCTGCGAAGCCTAAAACGCATGCAACAGAGAAGTACAAGGTAATTGCAGAGCGAGGACTGAACATCCGCAAGGGTAACGGCAAGGAATATCCCAAGATCGCCTGCATGCCCTATGGAGCAGAATTCGAGGTCTCCAAGATCATCGGAGGATGGGCATATGGCAAGTATGGCAAGATCACAGGATATTCGGACATGGGATGGTTGAAGAAGATCTAATTCGTGGTATAATAAAGATGCCCATTCAATGATGTTTGGTCATAAAAACATCCCCCAGAAGAGATCACCTGCATAGGTGGTCTCTTCATTTATGCTCCTCCGAGAAATGTTACAATTAGATTACATTGTGCCTTTCTTGCCTCTGAAAGTCCCAGTATGCCATCATAGGATCGAGGAGGATTTGTCATGTATAAATACTTCAACCCAAACCCAAAAAACAAGAGGATAGGAGAGTGTGCAGTCAGAGCAGTGTGCAAGGCTCTGGGACTGTCTTGGGAAGATGCATATATCAATCTCTGTGCAGAAGGTCTCTATTATCACGACATGCCAAATGCCAACTATGTCTGGGGCATGTACCTCCGTAGATTTGGGTTTATACAGAAGCAACTGCCATATATCTGTCCCGACTGCACCACTGTAGCGGACTTCGCAGAATTGCATCCGAAAGGCACATATGTGCTTGCCTGCCAAGACCATGTGGTCACGGTACAGGACGGATGCATTTATGATGTGTGGGACTCCTCGAAAGAGACTGTGATCTATTATCTTCAGAAGGAGGAATAACCGATGGCATACAACAGTTATTTTCCGCAGTATTACCAACCACTCCAGAACATGCCCTACAATTCGCTCCAGAGTGCCTCTAATGGCTTGCAGACATCAAATGGAGGAATTATCTGGGTGCAGGGAGAGAATGCGGCTAAAGCCTATCCTGTGGCTTCTGGGGCATCTGTCCTGCTTATGGACAGTGAAGACTCCGTAATGTACATCAAATCAACCGATCAGAGTGGCATGCCTCTTCCTTTGAGGATATTTGATTATTCGGAGAGAATTTCTCCGAATGGAGAAGCAAAGAAGCCAGAAATGGCAAACGAGATGGGCAAGTATGTCTCCAGATCAGAATTTGACGAATTTAAGGAAGAGATTAAGAGGAGCATAAAAAGCATGGAAGAAGGTGAGGGATGATGCCCAATCCTTTGTACTCACAACTAAATCCGCAGAGAAATAACATGATGAGCCAGATCATGGAGTTCAGAAAGACCTTCAGAGGCAATCCGCAGGAGATAGTGCAGAACATGCTCAATTCTGGAAAGATCACACAGGATCAAATCAACCAGTATGCAAAACAGGCAACCCAGATTTACGACCAGATGAAGGGACTCATATAAAAGGAAACCGTCATCCATGAGCGAAGATGACGGTTAATGGGGGGTTTGTATCTTGTGCAATAACAACTGTATTCATTATACACCTTCCCCATGATTTATCAATTTGTTTTCTATTAGTTGCAACGATGGAAATAAATCTAACGAAAGGAGACAAAGGATATGTCTTTAACAACAGGCGAAATGTCTGCGGCAGACCTTGCAGCTGTCGTAGGTAATGGTAACGGTGGCTTTGGCTTCGGTAACGATGGTGGTTGGTGGATCATCCTTCTGTTCCTTTGTCTTTTCGGCAATGGAGGATGGGGCAACGGCTTCGGAGGAAACAACGGAGGAGCAGGCGGTCTGTACCCTTGGATGAATCAGGCTGAGATCACTTCTGATGGCTTCCGTGACCAGATGATCAACAACAACATTACTTCTATCCGTGACGGTATTGGCAACCTCTCCACACAGCTCTGCAATTGCTGTGGTGATATGCAGATGGCTGTTGCTAACGGCTTCTCACAGGCAGAGATTGCCGCCAATGGCAG
>JAEEGH010007229.1_pt1 | contig 26811 bp, 20 predicted proteins | sample 9134181 | NCBI WGS metagenome assembly JAEEGH01 (sample SAMN16246544, study PRJNA631951) | gut metagenome | biome: gut microbiome; feature: rumen; material: DP-attached | host: Bos | place: Iran: Karaj | collected 2018-10 | reverse complement strand
CCGGCGTCGCCTTCGGGAGGACACATCGGGCAACCGGGCTCCAGCGCTCCGGTGGGATCCAGGAACTTAGCGCCTTCTTCGGTCAGCGTTCCTGCATTCTCGCCTGCAAGAAGAACCTTGGGCAGGATCTCACGGATCTTCCACTGATATCCCCAATCCTTTACAAGCTCGTCAAACTGATCCAGCATTCTCTGATCGTAATCCATGATCTCGGAATCGATGGGGAACATGCCGGATGCCTCACCGATGCCCATCACCTTCTGGCCCGTGAGCTTCCAGTGAATAAAACCTGCCAGCGTCGTAAAGAAAGCGATGTCCTTTACGTGCTTTTCCTGGTTTAAGATTGCCTGATAGAGGTGGGCAATGCTCCATCTCTGCGGCACGTTGAACGCGAACAGGGGAGAAAGCTCCTTAACGGCCTGTCCCGTCATGGTATTTCTCCAGGTACGGAAGGAAACAAGAAGGTTTCCGTCCTTGTCGAAGGGCATATAGCCGTGCATCATGCCGGAAAAGCCGATGGCGCCCAGCTTGGTAAGTGCCACGCCATATTTTTCCTTAACGTCCTTAACCAAGGACGCATAACAGTCCTGAAGACCCGTCGTAATGTCATTCATGCTATAGGTCCAGATCTCATCCTCAAATCTGTTTTCCCAATCATGTACGCCCATGGCAATAGGCTGATGGGTTTCGTCCACGAGTACTGCCTTGATTCTGGTAGAGCCAAACTCGATCCCAAGGATCGCTTTTCCTGAAAGAATCGCATTCTTTGCAGTTTCCATACCTGTTTTCCTCTCTTTTCCGCCTTTCGGCCGCAATCGACCGATTTTTACGGCTTTATTCCTTATGCCCACGAAAAATACCTGCCGGGCACAAAACGCTCATGTTGTCAGTATAAACTAGGCGTTTTCCGAAGTCAATATTTCCCGGCATTTTCTCTCGTAAAACCTTTTACCTTTTTTCGTTTCTGCACAAAATTGTCGAAAACGATGCTTCGTCTGGCGGTATAGGTTGCTGGATTGTCGGATAGTGGGAATGTTGGATAGTTGAATTGTAGGATGTTCATTCTACTAATCTTTCAGATCCTGGCGAAAGCTACCCAATTCGTCATTTGGGGCTTTCCGGGTAGTTTTTTCCCTTTTGAGATCCTTGTGAAAGCTACCCGAATCGTCATTTGAGGCTTTCCGGGTAGTTTTTTACTCTGACGCATGATGTGTGAAGGGATCAACAATATGTTTTCGATGATACAAGCACAAAAGATGTGTGAAGTCATAGATTATGAATAAGCGGATAGTGGCAGTGAGGTATGAGATTGGATCGTAAGAAGCATTTGTCAGCAGGACAGTTTTTGGCAGCCTGTGGGATTTTGGCGTTTGTCACGGCCGTTTTGTGTCTAGCCTTTTCGCTTTTTCACAAAAACGGCCTAACAGGGGAATCCAGCGAGGCATTCCCAAAGAGGGAGCCTTTCGAGGAATTTTGTCAGACGTTGTATGAGAGGGAGATGACGGCAAACACGCTGGGACTGCATTATAGTCTTGCGCATCCGGAGAATTTTGGAATTACGGAGTATCCCGTCACGCTTCCGCTCTATGTCCCCGGGAGTGAGAACGGGGCGGCGGAGGGGCTTGACGCGCTGCTTCGGGAATTCCATGCCATTCCTCGTGAAAAGCTCTCAGCCGAAGATCAGTATGCCTGTGATTGTCTGGAGCGAACGCTCCTTCTTTCCAAATCACTGGCAGAATACCCGTATTACGGCGACGCGCTTTCCCCGACGCAGGGCATTCAGGAAGAGCTGCCCATTCTCTTTAGCGAATATTCCTTTCGCTCCAGAAAGGACATAGAAGAATATTTGACGCTCCTTTCGCAGACGAGGGACTACTTTTCTTCCCTCTTGTTCTATGAGGCGGAAAAAGCTGCGGCAGGCCTCTCCTCCTCTTCTGACAGTCTCCGTCAAACCGCCGAGCAATGCGAGGAAATCATCACGAGGGAAGCCTTAGAGCAGGGAACACATTTCTTGCAGACCAGTTTTGCCGAGCGTTTACAGGAACTTTCTCTGACAGAGGCCGAGGAACGTGCTTACACGGTAAAACATGATTCCTTACTTACCCGTGTTCTCCTTCCTGCTTATGAAGAGCTAAAAAATGGTCTGCTCACGCTTGCAGACGGCGCGCCAGAGGGTTCTGTCCCCCTGGCCTCCTACCCTGATGGCAAGGAATACTATTCCTTGCTCCTTTCCAGCATCACGGGTTCCGGGAAGTCTCCCGAGGAAATCCGTCAGCTTTTGGAACAAACCTTAAGTCGCGAAACCAAGACCATTCATCAGCTTGCAGAAAAGTATCCCGGCTGCCTTTCCTCCTTAAAAAGTAAATCTTATGAGGATCTGGGGCTTACGAGCGAGGTGCAAATGCTCACAGACCTGCAAAAGCGCATGCAGGGACTCTATCCCACGCTGCCACAGAGTGTTCACGTCACGGTCAAAACTGTATCGCCCAATCTCCGCCCCTACTGCGCCCCCGCCTTTTATTTAACCGCCCCCATCGATGACGTCAGTGATAACGTGATCTACGTAAATCCCTCCTCCACGCCGCAGGGCTTGGAGCTTTACGTCACGCTGGCACACGAGGGATACCCGGGGCACCTTTATCAAAATGCCTTTTCTGCGGCAAATCTGTTGTCCCTAAAGCATAATCGTCTGCGTCAGCTCTGTGGCTGCGGCGGTTATTTGGAGGGATGGGCGTTGTATGTGGAACAGAATGCCTATGATTTTGCCTCCAGACTTTTGGCCGATAAGGACCGCGCGGCTGATGCCATCTGCGTTCAAATAGCCAAGCATGAAAGAAGTCTTCGCCTTTGCCTTTTTGCCCTATTGGATCTCATGATTCACTATGACGGAGCCAGCCTGGAAGAAATCGCAAATTTCACCTCTGCCTATGGCGTCTCTGACGAAGAGGGGCTTGCCGCCCTCTATGCCTATATTTGCCAGACTCCCTGTAATTATCCCAAGTATTATCTCGGCTATCTGGAAATTCTGGAGTTGCAAGATACGGCCAAGGCATTATGGGGAGAACGCTATGACTCTGAAGAATTTCACCATTTCCTGTTAACATGGGGACCAGCTGATTTTGTGAACCTCAGGAATGCTTTAGAGCGTCATGAATCTACGAGATCGCTCCGCAGGGAAAGAACAACAATTGACAAATAATAAGAATCCAAAGTCGAATCGTGCAAATATTGCGCTAAAAGAATTGTGTATTTTTTGTGAAAACCGCAACTTTTCGTCAGAAATCCTTGAACAACATCACATTTTGTGCTACGATAAGCGAAAGAGCAATAATTGCAAAGCATATATTGCTTTTTTGGAAAAGGAGTACAAATGAACCCACCTGAACTATACAGTCTCACACCAGAGCAAAGACAAAGATATAAAGTACAACCGGACATGATCCCCAACGGCGATCGAATTTTGGAGGGCACGCATGAGCATGTGCAGGTGGCCAAGAATTCCTCCATGCGTTTTTGGTACAATGTCCAGTCTGCAAGCTTCTCCAGTCATTGGCATACGGCCCTAGAGATCATCATGCCGCTGGAGGGGAATTATGTTGCCCACATTCTTTCCGAAACCTATACGTTGGATCCTGGCGACATTTTTATCATTCCTGCCGGAACAATCCATTCCTTAGAGGCTCCCCCGCAGGGCTCTCGCCTGATTTATATTTTCGAGTTGAACCTGCTGTCTCAGCTTCCCGGATATAATTATATCCAATCCCTGCTGTCTCAGCCCATGCGGATTACCTATGATGACGATCCTGAATATTACACGGAGGAAGCGAAGCTGATTTTGCTTCTTGCCGAGCATTATTGGGGACAGAGCGTGACCAAGGAAATGAATCTCTATGCCTGCCTGCTCAGCTTCTTTGCAAAGCTAGGCGAGAAGAACGTAGGCTCCATTCCCGTTTCCACTGGCAGTACCATCAAAAACAGTTCCGTAGTCAGCCAGCTCTCGATGGTATTGGATTACATTGATGAGCATTATTCTGAGAACATGACGCTGGAGCAGGCTGCCCAGATCGCGGGCTTTTCGAAGTTTTATTTCACGCGTCTTTTCAAGGAGTATACCAATCACACCTTTTACGAGTATTTGACGGAAAAACGTATTCACGCGGCAGAGCAGATGCTGCTCGTTCCGAAATTCCCCGTGACGGACGTATCGATCCAGGCGGGCTTCTCCAGCCTGTCCTCCTTTAACCGTACGTTCAAGCGCAACAAGGGGTGCTCGCCCACGGAGTATCGTAACCTATACACGCAGGGCGGCCAGCAAAACGTATATCTGCGCCCCAATCGCTAATCCCTTCTTACTCGGGGGCTGTGGTTTGGACAGTCTTTCTGGTAACCTTTTAACCCAGAAAGACTGTCCAAACCATCCCCCTCGAGCCTGTCGCAAGCTCTGCTTGTGATCCTGAGCGAAGAAAAGGACGTGACGAAGGTCACGCCGTCGCAAGCTTTGCCCCAATATTATGTTGCGAGTAATGCTGCCAATAAGATGCCCGCGATGGTACCCGCTGCAGTTGACAGAAGTGCTCCCGTTAACGTGTAGCGGGTTTTTGTGACCTTTGCGGCGAGGAAATAGACGCTCATGGTATAGAAGACGGTCTCGGTGCAGCTCATGACGATGCTCGTGATGAGGCCCGGATAAGAATCCGGTCCATAGGTTGCAAACACGTCGAGCACCAGTCCGGTCGCTGCCGAGGAAGAAAAGAGCTTTACCGCCAGCAGGGAAAGGATCTGCGCCGGGAAGCCGAAGAAGGCTGCCACAGGTGCAAGCGCCCTCTCCAAAAGGGTAAAAAAGCCGGAGGCGCGGAGAATTCCCACACCCATCATCAATCCGATCAGCGTCGGCACGATTTCTACAACAATCTTAAGTCCGTCCGAAGCTCCCTTCAAAAAGCTCTCATAGATTTTCACCCGGCTCAAGAGTCCAAACCCAATCACCAAAAATATCACGGCAGGAATAATAAAGTTCGATACCTGTGTCATCATTTTGCCTCTCCCCCATCGCCAGCTCTCTCTTCCGCCTCTTGCCTTATCGGCGGCTCTCTTCGGTCCTTCCACTTGCAATAGGCAATGGCAACCAGCGTGCTGATCAGTGTGGCAAGAAGCGCAGGCGCAATAATTCTCGCGGGATTCGTACTGCCATACTGACTTCGATAGGCAATCATGTTGACGGGGACAAGCTGCAGGGAAGAAATGTTAAAGATGAGAAAGGTGCACATCTCATTGGATGCAACCTGCGGTGGGTTCCCACGCTCCTTCTCCAGGTCAGCAAGCGCTTCCATCGCCTTTAACCCCGCCGGCGTACAGGCCCAGCCGAGCCCCAAGATGTTTGCGATGACGTTCGTACTGATATGCTCCAAAGCAGGATGTCCCTTGGGAATCCGCGGAAACAGGAAGTGCAAAAAAGGAGCGATGCCTCTTGTCATTCGCTCCACAAGTCCGGACTCCTTTGCGATCTCCATCAGTCCCATCCAAAGCGCAACGACGCCCGCCATGGTAATGCAGAGAGTGATGGCGTCCCCTGCGCTCTCTAGTGCCGCGCAGGAAAGCTCCTCCACGTGTCCCGTCAGAACGCCGCAGAGAATACCGCCTAGTATCATAAAAGCCCAAATCATATTTAACATAAAAAAACCGCCAAATTGCTTTCTGTGAGATCATTCTATGCCCGTCCTCGGGATTCCATGACCTCTTTCGGCAATTTGGCGGCCTTAGCGGGAGTTTTCTTATGCGTCAACGCCCATCTTCTTCATCAGATCCATGATGTCCTTTACAGTTGCAATGTTCTCAAGCTCTTCCGTGGGAAGCTCAATATCGTACTCGGACTCAAATGCCATTACCAGCTCAACGATATCCAGGGAATCGGCGCCCAGATCGTCCTGAAGGTTGGTATCCTCGGTAATCTCATCCGGATTCACGTCCAACTGCTCTGCAATTACCTCTCTAATCTTCTCTAACATGTCATAACCTCCTATACTCTGACTTTTTTATTTCCATTAGTTCCTCATATTCACATAGTTCAATCATTCAAAGTATATGGGGGAACGTCATGTTTGTCAAGTGTGTTTTCAAAGCTTTTCCTTCGAGTGCTTCTCATTCCATCCGTTTCCTTCTTACCTCGTCCAGTTCAATCCACTCATCAAGGGACAGGGGTACGTAGTCCGAATACTTACAAAAGCAATTGATCATGTGGCAGGGAATTATCTGCTCCTCCCCGGCGGCATTCACGGTTTTCGTCCCTCGCGTAATCTCCTGAAATTGCTCCACAAGCCTTTGATCCATGGTATCATGCACGTGACCATACAGCATATAGGTTCTCGGATTTCCGTTCCGGTCCAGCCGATACTGTCCGTTATAGCAAAATACGGGATAATGGCACAGCACGACCTTCCGCCCGTTGTCTGAGAGCTCCGCGTAGCGCTTGACCCATTCGAATCTCGAAAGATCCATTTTTTTGCTCTCCATCACGCGGTCATGATTCCCCAGAATCAGGTGAAGCTTTCCCTGAAGCCTGTCCAAAAGCGCCTTCGTTTCTTCCACGCCGCCCAAAGAAAAATCTCCAAGGATGACAACCTCATCTTTCTTTCGAACCTTCTCGTTCCATTTTGTAATCATATATTCATTCATTTCTTCCTCGGAGGCAAACCCGCGATGATCCATCTTGTCATTCAATGCCCCATGAAAAAAATGATTGTCAGCAATATAATACCTCAAGCCTTCTCACTCCCATTCATCAGCAACTGCTTTTTTCCTGCTTCCATGCGGAAAATTTGATACCGGTACCAGAAAAACCACTTTCCCTTGATGGTCTTTAGGCGATCCAGCAGTCCCTCCAGTTCCTTCTCTGCCTCAGCGCGCTCGCTCTTACCCGGAAGCTTTCCCGCATAAAGCAGCCATTCATATTGTTCTATGAATCCGAGCATGTTCTTTGGAACCTTCTTTCCAACCCTGCGGGCAAATTCCTCCAGCGTCTCTCCCTGCTCCAGCTCCCATCCCATAAGGCTTAGCACCTTTAGGCTCTTCTTGCAGGTCACCTGAAATTTCTCAGCATCAGAAAGCTTTCCGTACCATGCCTTGATCATGGCAAGATCAATCAGCAAAAATGCCAACAGGAACACCAGCACCAGCCCTGCAGGAATCAAAATCACGCGCCACTTGATCTGAACGCCCGTCTTTTCATCCTCCTGAAGTAAAAGCTCCTGATCAATCTCCTCCTCACCCTCGTCATGACTCATCTGAGCGCTCGGCCCGGAGTCATCCGACTTTACCTTAAAGGCCCACGCAAAGGAATATTTCTTTCCCGGCGTCGGCTCATAGGGAAGCCATCCTACGCCCTTGACGTAAACCTCCGGCCAGGCATGTGCCATCGTCGAAGTCACGGTAATGGATTCCCGATCCTGCTTCGGAACATAGAAGCCCTGCACGTACCGCGCGGGAATTCCCTGACTTCTCGCCAAGAGCACAAAAGCCGTGGCAAAATGACTACAGTACCCCGTCTGACTCTCCAGTAAAAAGTAATCGAGGAAATCCTCCGGCGTCTGCACGTCCGCAGGAATCTCCCCCGGATGGGTCGAATACTGATAGGAGGCTAACAGGTTCTCAATGCGGCCAAGCTTCTCTAAATCCGACTGCGCGCCGTCGAATAATCGGTCCAAATATTCCTGTACCTGCTCTGAAACATGCGTTTCGGGAAGATAATACTGCGAAATCCTTTGTACGTATGCCAGATAATCCTCATAGGCGGTTCCCTCGTTTTTCACGTAGCCATCCTCCTTGAAGAAATCCAGCGGTTCGTATTTCTCCCTGACCATCTCCCAGGTTTCTTTGGTCGGAGCCTGCGCCTCCTGAAGGAAGGTCTGGAACCCGACATGTTGCTGGTTTAAGCGCAGGAAGGATAAGGTATACTCCGTTCCATAGCCAAGCTTATTCGTCGCCAGCAAATCGCCACCCTGTTGGTAAAATCCGGCTTCTCCCAGCTTTTCTTTGCCCAAAATGGACTTCAGCGGCGTGAAGAAATATTTCGTGTTAAACTCCTCATATCGGATTTTCAGTTCCACCCGCCAAAGATAATTTCTGACGTAATCAGGATCATATTGCGTCACGGCGCTTACGGTTTCCAAGGTATCCAGCATTCGATCTCTGGCAACCGTTTCATTCTGCGCCGTCCACTGTCTTCCGTCAAAGGTATCCAGCACCTTTCCCGACAAATAAACCACCTGTCCCACGTTCGTGCCGCCCGAGAGCGTCATCATTTCCTGATCCTTCTTTTTCAGGCCGATCCAAAAATGATGTTCATCGGAAAATCCAATGACTCCCTCATAATCCTCGTCCGCTCCATGGAACCAGCGTGAAGTCAGCTTTACGTACGAGCTCGCCCGCTCCCAAAGCCTCACCACAAAATTCCAGTCATACGGGTGGTCTGGTGCAGGCAACAAATAAACGACAATACAAAGCGCCAATAAGAAGGGGGCAACGGAAACCAAATGTCCCTTCGCGTCCGTATAACCGCTCTTTTCCCAATAGTGCTGAATCTCATCCACGATGACCAGAACCAAAAGAAGGAGCGACAAGGCGACCGCCGCCTTGTCCGGCAGGGTCCACAGCGTCATAAACAACACCAAAAAGGTGACAAGCCCGACCGCCATGATTCTTCTGGCCATCCTGACCTTGGCAACCAAAAGGCCCGCAAAGAAGCATCCCACCGCCGTCAGAGCCACCCAAAGAATCCACTGACTCTGCCAGAGAAACTCTCCTCGCTCCTGCGGCTCCTTGATCAAAACAACGCCGGCGCAAAGCACCAAAATCGTTCCCGGGATCAGAAACTTCATGCGGTTTTTCCAATGCTTTAAAGTCATGCTAATGCCAACGATCACCATGGCAATGGCATGCAAAAAAATCGTATTTTCCGGACCGCCAAAATAGGGGGCTCCTGCCGCAACGGCAAGCAGGGATAAGGGAATGACATAGAGAAGATCATACAAAATGGCAATCATGGCGACACCTCCGTAAGATCATCCTCCGTGCCAATCTGCACGAGTTCCATGCCAGGCTGTTTTGCCCCGGCAAGATTCTCCGGGAGTTCATCCCGCACCAGACATGCGATGGCAAAGACATTGTTTTCCCGCAAAAGACGAAGCATTTCCAAGGCCGCCTCCGTCCATTCGTGCATCACTAAAAACAGGGTCTTGCACCGGAAAATCTCTGCCCTCGTGGCAGCCTGCGCCAAAAAATCCGATTCTGATACGTCGGTTCTAAATTCGACATTGCACAGGCCATCATAAAAGGCATCAAACTGCTCCAACCCGGACACGCCCTTTTCCACAATTCCGCCAGCCTGGTAATAAACATGCGTTGCAATGTTTTTCTTGGCGAAGAACAACGCCAGTGCGAGCGTCACCTCCAGCATCTTATTCTCCACGGGAAGATATTGTGCCATCTCCTCACTGCAGCGATTCGTCCCCATCAGAATGCAGACGCCGTCACGCTCCTCGCCCGTCCGCTTTCGGATCAGAAGCTGACCGCTCCTCGCACTCGCCTTCCAGTTCATCTGGCGAACGTCATCCCCAGGCTCATAGTTTCTGACAAGCACGTCGGGATCCATCTGACTAAAGGGCGTCTCCCGCGCCATGGTCTGAGACAGATCGATGCTCTTTAGCTCACTCAAATCCACCAAATTCGGCTTTACGATTACGCGCAGCGTCTCCTTATTGTGGTAGGAAATCCGAATCAGCCGAAAATAATCCTGAATCTCCACGCTCTTAATTCCCACCTCATACTCACCGCGATATTTACAGGAAAGATTGGTCTGCTTTTGAATGCCCGTCTTGGGCAAGAGCTCATAGGTAATTCCGTCGTCCAAACCGCTGATGGTGGAAAAGGAGGAAAAGAATCTGACCCGAATGGCGCAAAAGCCAAAATGGAACTCATTCATCAAGGTAAAATAAAAGGGCACCGTATGGTTTGCCACCAGATTTTTCCCGTCGAGCTCCTGATAAATGCGAAAGAAAGTAAACACAAAAATAAGATAAATGAACGAGAAGATCGGCACAAAAGTAAGGCACGCAAAAAAGCCATAGCTGACGGGACCGCCGAAAAAGCTGATCCCCACTAGGGATAAAATCCACAATATGGCAAAAATAATGCGGTTACGCTTCATGACATGCTTCTCTCTTTTTCCGGAATTCTTCGGCATTCCCGCGGCACGTTGGGAAGCCGTTGTTTCATTTCCACGGAATGGTTCCGTTTTTGTTTCTACTGGATGGTTCCGTCTTCGTTTCTACGGGATGGTTCTGTTTTACATGGGAACCTTCGCCTTTAATACCAATTCCTTCAGGAGACGGTCAACCTCCTCCTTGCGAATCTTCGCCTCCGGCGTCAGACTTAAGCGATGATGCAGTACGTTCACGGCAACGGCCTTGACGTCATCAGGCTTTACGAAATCGCGGCCCATGAGATAGGCCTTCGCCTGCGAGGCACGAAGGAGACTTAGCATCGCCCTGGGACTCGCGCCAAGAACAAAGCTCTTTTCCTGACGGGTCTTTCCAATGATGTCCTGAACATATTTAATCACACCGTCGCTCACCTGAACCTTTTCCACCTGCGCCTTCATTTCCAGTACGTCCTGCGCCGTGCACACGCCCTGAATCTCCTCCAGCTTTTTCCCTGCAAGAAAATTCTTTGCCAGCCGGAGCTCCTCAGAATCTTCAGGATATCCCAGGGAAAGCCGCATCATGAATCGGTCCATCTGTGCCTCCGGCAGGGGGTAGGTGCCCAAAAACTCTACCGGGTGCTGCGTTGCCATGACCATAAAGGGCTTGGGCAACAAATAGGATTTCCCGTCTACCGTGACATGATCCTCCGCCATGGCCTCCAAAAGGCTCGACTGCGTTTTTGGCGAGGTACGATTGATCTCGTCTGCAAGCACGATCTGATGCATGACCGCACCCTCACGATAGGTAAACTCGCCCGTTTTCATGTTGTAGATCGTCGTTCCAACAACGTCTCCCGGCAGCGTATCCGGCGTAAACTGAATTCTTCCGAAATCACATTCCAGCGATTTCGCCAACGTCCTTGCAAGCGTTGTTTTCCCTACGCCCGGCACGTCCTCCAAAAGCACGTGACCACCCGCCAGCAAACAAATCAGTACGTTCTCTGCAATGTCTTCTTTTCCAACAAAATATTCCATGATCTGCGCTTTCAGCGTTTCGATCTTTTTCCCTTCGTCAGCCACCTTCTCCAATCCCCTTTCTTATATAAAATCGCTTCGCGATAAGTTTGCTCCATTCCGCTTACCCACTTATTTTACCATCTTCTCCCTGCGGAAACAATCCATTTCTTTCCCCAATCACCGCATCTTTTTTCTTCTCCTGCCTCCTCTCTTACCTCCCCTTCCCATCTCACTTCACCCTCCACGCCTTTCTTCCTTCTCCTGATTCCTTTGCACGTTACCATTTCCTATCGTGCATCACTTTCCCCTTGCATTTCCTCCTCTCTTCCGATATCATTATAGCGAACTTAAATAAGTGAATACAACGCAGGACCAATATTAACTAAAATATGGCATTCCATATTCTACGTTCACTGGTCACAAGAAAGGAGCAACACTATGAGTGATTCCGCAAGAAACCGCGCGAACGGTTTTGAAACGCTCGGCGGAAACAAAAACAATTTTAACAAGCAGTTTAGTACAGGCGGCAAAGCCCCCAATCCCTTTAAGTCAGGCGGATCTGGAAACAGCACGGCAGGACTAAAGCTCTTAGGCGTTATCGCCGTTTTGATCCTACTTATCATCGTGGCATGGAACAGCGCCTACAAGATTGGCGAGCAGGAACAAGGCGTTCTGGTGACCTTTGGCCAGGCCCAGCCCATCACTGATCCCGGCCTGCACTTCAAGATCCCCTTTGCGCAGCAAATCAGAAAAGTAAATACCACGATTCAGGGCTTCTCGATTGGCTATGACATGGCTTCCAATCAGTCCAAGGAGTCAGAATCCCTGATGATCACCTCTGACTACAACTTCGTCAACGTAGATTTCTTCGTGGAGTATCGCTACAGTGATCCCGTCAAGGCACTGTACGCCTCCAAGAATCCCGTGGAGATCTTAAAGAACGTCAGCAAGAGCTGCATTCGTACCGTCATCAGCGGCTATCCCGTGGACGCGGTTCTGACCACAGGAAAGGGAGAAATCCAGTCCTCCATCAAGGAGCGCATCATTTCAGACCTTGAGAGACAGGACATTGGTATTCAGCTCGTGAACATAACGATTCAGGATTCCGAGCCCCCTACCCAGACCATCATGGAAGCCTTCAAGGCCGTAGAAACCGCAAAGCAGGGAAAGGAAACCTCTCTGAACAATGCAAATAAGTACAGGAACGAGCAGATTCCTTCCGCTCAGGCCCGCGCCGACGGCATTATCAAGAACGCAGAGGCAAAAAAGACCGAGCGAATCAATGAAGCAACGGCGCAGGTGGCAAGATTCAATGCCATGTATGCAGAATACGTAAAGAATCCTCTCGTCACCCGTGAGCGTATGTTCTACGAGACCATGGAGAGTGTTCTTCCCGGCCTGAAAATCGTGATTGAAGGAACGAACGGTGATACGCAGACCATTCTTCCCTTAGAGTCCTTTATCGGAGATACGCCGCTCGTTTCGGCAGAAAGTGTGACACAATGAAAAAAGCAATAAAAATCATCCTCATTATATTCGTAATTCTTGTCATGATGATCGGTTCCTCCGCCTTTGTCATCACCAATGAGGACCAATACAGTCTGGTTCGCCAGTTCGGAAAAATAGATCATATTGTAAAGGATGCCGGCATTTCCTACCGCATTCCCTTTATTCAGACGGTGGATACTCTGCCCAAGAAAAAGCTTTTATATGATCTTTCTCCCTCTGATGTCATCACCAGCGACAAAAAGACCATGATCTGCGACAGTTATATCCTTTGGGAGATCACGGATCCCCTGAAATTTGCCCAGACGCTGAACTGTTCCATCAGCAATGCGGAAAGCCGTCTGGACACTACCGTTTACAACGCAACAAAGAACATCATTTCCGCGACCAGTCAGGACGACGTGATTTCCGGCCGTGATGGCGCCCTTTCCGCAGCCATCATCGCAAGCATCGGCAACTCCCTGGATCAATATGGCATTGCCCTGCGTGACTTCCAGATTAAGCAATTGGATTTGCCTGATGACAATAAGGCAGCCGTTTACGAGCGCATGATTTCCGAGCGTAATAACATTGCGGCGCAGTATACCGCAGAGGGTAGCTCTGAGGCTAAAAAGATCATGAACTCCACGGATAAGGAAGTAACCGTGATGCTATCAGAAGCAGAGAAGGAAGCAGAGATTCTGATCGCCGAGGGCGAGGCAGAGTACATGAGAATCCTCTCTGAAGCCTACGCCGATGAAGGACGCCAGGAATTCTACTCCTTCGTAAGAAGCCTGGATGCACTGAAAGCTTCCATGAAGGGCAGCAACAAGACCGTGATCCTCTCCGCTGACAGCCCCATCGCACAGATCTTTTACGGAAAATAATACGCTGGCGGTGTAAAGGTAAAGAATGCATGAGGTGAAACATATGCGTAAAGTGATCATCTTACTGATAACATCGTTTTCACTTAGTTTATTGGCAACCGGCTGCGGACAGACGTCTCAGCCGGATTTTGCTATAGAGCCATTTCCTATTGAAGCGATTTCTACTGAAACAACCCCTTCCGACGCAGCTTCTTTTGAAGAGCTTTCTCCCGATACAATTTCTTCTGAGGCTATTTCTTCTGAGGCTATTTCTTCTGAGGCTATTTCTTCCGAGGCTATCTCTTCTAAAGCAACTTCTTCTGAAGTGCTTCCTTCCGATGCTGCTTCCAACGAGAATCAGGCGACAGGAAGCGAAACCTCAGGCGACGTCACTTGGGAAAAGAAGTTTCAGGGTGCGCCAAAGGAGATTTCCCTGCTCATGGTCGGAGATATTTTGTTGCACGTGCCTGTGGAGAAGAGTGCCAGGCGCGAGGACGGATCCTATAGCTATGATGCCATTTTTTCTAAGACCAAGGATTTGATTCAGGCCGCAGATCTCGCGCTGGTCAATCAGGAGGTGATCCTTGGAGGCACGGAGCTGGGGATCAGCGGCTATCCCGCGTTCAATGCCCCCTATGAGGTGGGCGATGATCTTGTGGAGGCAGGTTTTGACGTCATCTGCCATGCAACAAATCATGCGCTTGACAAGGGCAAGAAGGGCGTCACGAATTGCCTGGATTTCTGGAAAGCAAGCTATCCGGAAATCACCGTGCTGGGCCTCCATGACAATCCGGACGATCCCCTTTATATTTTTGAGAAGGACGGCATTAAGATTGCCTTTCTGAATTATACCTATGGAACAAATGGCATTCCACTTCCGGAGGACATGCCCTATGCCGTTGATCTTCTCAACAAGAGTAAAGTCGTCTCGGACATTCAGTATGCGGAATCCGTTGCGGATTTCACGGTAGTCTGCCCGCACTGGGGCACGGAATATCGCCTGACGGCAGACGCTTCGCAGGAGAAATGGACGAAGATATTTCTGGAAAATGGCGTGGATCTGGTCCTCGGAACGCATCCCCATGTCATTGAGCCCGTGGAACTTCTTACGGATGAAGAGACGGGGCATTCCATGCTGGTCTATTACTCCCTGGGCAATTTTGTCAACTGGACTTCATCCTCCGGGGATGGCATTGCAAACCGCATGGTGGGCGGCATGGCACAGGTCACCCTGGCAAGGAGCGAGGATGGTGATGTTACGATCTCCGATTACGGCGTGACCGCACTGGTTTGTCACCTGACAAGCGGGCAGGACGGAGTTACCGTTTGGCCCCTCTCCTCCTATCACGAGAAGCTTGCCATGGAAAATGAAATTCGTAAGCAGGATCCGAGCTTTTCTTACTCCTATTGCACCGAGCTTTGCGACCGCGTCTGGGGCGACCTATGGAACTGATTGCCCCGCATGTCCAATTTTATGAAGGAACATGTAAAGCTTTTTCGGTAACAAACGCTTTTCAGAAAAAGTATTTCATGCTACAATACGTGCAGGGCCATTGGTCCTGCACTTTTTATGCGCGATCCACTTAAGAATGCATTTCATACAATTGCCTGTCATTGGGGATAATCAATACTAGGAATGAGGATAAGGAAACCTATGAATACGCCTTGGAAAGCTTTCAGTAATTATCTTAAAGACAATGCAAAGGATCCCTCCCGCGAGCGATACCTGGAAAACAATCATCAAACGCCCTACGGCCCCATGGCTGCAGGCGCCCTTGGCGTGCTTGTCTTTGTAGTCTATTACAAAATTGCCTATGCCTTCTGCATGTCAGCGGGTCCTGAGGACATGAAGGCCCATGCAGAATTTGCCCAAAACTTCTATCTGAATCCGGAGGAGTTTTTTAAGACCTGGCTCAAGGTTCCCCACATGCTTTGGCACTTAATCGTCAAGACCCTGGAATCTCGTTTAGGCCTTCCCCTTTGGGATGCAGCGTCCTTTACCTTTGCACTCTTTGGGCTGTTTGACTTTGGCGTCATGACATGGTTTCTCTTCTGTATGCTAAGAAGTCATACGGGACAAAAGAGACTGACGTTTGCCGCACTCGGCGGTTTCGCCCTGTCCTTCGTCGGGCCCTTAATTATGGCATGGTTCTCGGACGGATACCTTGGCGCCTTTACGCCAAACCCGTTGCATAACCCGACGCACATCGCCTCAAAGGGCTTTGGCATGCTTGCCATGATGGCGGGCATCGACGTCATCCGCGGCTACCGCAAGGAAGCTCCCGTATTCTTTCGAAAGCATCCTTATCTAAGCTTTAGTCTCTTCTCGCTCCTGTCCGTATTGGCAAAGCCAACCTTTCTGTACATGCTGCTGCCCGCCGGCATCCTGCTTATCCTCATGGATTTGATCAGTGCCATCGCAGGGCCGCGTCGTATGACTGGCAGCACAAAGGATCAAGGTTCCAAGAAAGCACAGAATAAGGGTCAGCAGGAACACCGTCAAAAGCTTCTTGCCGTTTGGGGCGCCGCATGGAGACTGGCCCTTGCCTCCTTGCCTGCCTGCGCCTATATTTTGACCGAATACATTGCCCTCTTCTTCTGGGGCACGGAGCAAGGCACCTCCGTTGTCCTAACAAAGCCCCTGGAGGTTTGGCATTTCTATACCTGGGACGTTCCCACCTCGATTCTCCTTGGCATGCTCTTCCCAATTTGGATGCTTCTGACGAATCTTGGATACTTTTACAAGTCCGCCGAGGGTCGCCTTTCCGTACTTGGCTATGCCTTTGGCGTTCTCGAGTTTTCCATCCTTGCAGAGTCAGGAAGCCGCAAGGATGCAGGAAATTTCTCATGGTGTATGATGGCAGGCATGACCATCTTCTATGCCGTTGCCGTTTATCGCCTGATGCTCTCCACCCTGCAGGAAAAGACAGGCAAAGCACATTCCGCTTACCTTGTCATCAGTTGGTTTTTACTCTTCCTGCATGTCTATTCCGGCCTTTCCCTCTATGAAGTGTTTATGGGAATTCTGTAGGCGAAATCAGGCGACCAGGGACTCCGTTTCCAGCCAAGCGTCAACTGCTTTCAGGCATAAAGCTCGCTTCGGCGGGCTTTTTTCTTGCCACAAAAACTCCCTTGGTTTCCCCAAAACTTTTTTCAAATCCCCCCTTGACAAAAAAAGTAGCGGGCTGTATTATGAGTGTACTAAGCTACATAATACACTTAGTTTTCGTTGTCGGAGATGTTGACTTCCTTGACATGCATTTCATGAAATAGATTCCATGAAATTAACTTTATGAATTGGATTCTATGAAATGGTTTTTATGAAATGTGTTTATGAAATGTGTTTATGAAATGTGTTTATGAAATGGATTTTAGGAAGCAGATTTCTTGGGCAGCAGATTGAGAGGCGTTATGATTGTAATCGATTATCGAGACAAAAGACCTTTATATGAACAAATCACGGAGAAGCTTTCACAGCTGATCATTTGCGGTGCGTTGGAATCCAACTCCAAGCTCCCCTCCGTCCGATCCCTTGCCATGGAGCTGTCCATCAATCCCAACACGATCCAGCGGGCTTACATGCAGCTGGAGCAGGAGGGTTACATCTATACGGTTGTAGGGCGCGGAAATTACGTAACGGACCGCAGCGAATGGCAGAAGGGCTATCAAAGCATTGCCAGACAGGAGCTCGATGATGCTCTTGTAAAAGCAAAATCCTCCGGCTTATCGCTTGAGGTCGTCCTTGCCATGGCAAAGAGCTGTTATGCTAAGGACAATGTTACCGCTTCGCCCGGCGATCCGGGAAATCTGGCAAACAACGCGGTCTCGACCGCTAAGGAGGATGGACAACATGATTGAGATCAAGAACGTCACAAAACAATTTGATGAAATTACGGCACTAAAGAACGTTACTGCGAAGATTGAGGAAGGGCAGGTATTCGGCCTCATCGGTACGAACGGCGCAGGAAAAAGTACCCTGATGCGGACCATCAGCGGCATCTATGCTCCGGAAGAGGGTGAGGTTCTGATCGACGGTGAAAAGGTCTATGAAAATCCTGCTGCCAAGGCAAAGGTCTTCTATATTTCTGATGACCAGTATTTCTTTGTAAATGGAACGCCCATGGACATGATCCGCTATTATCAGTCCATGTATCCCCGCTTCGACCGGGAGCGCTTCCTAAAGCTCATGGAAACCCTGAGCTTAGATCCCAAGCGAAAGATCAATACCTTCTCTAAAGGCATGAAAAAGCAGCTTTCCGTCATGCTGGGCGTCAGCGCAGGCACAAAATATCTGCTCTGCGACGAAACCTTTGACGGATTGGATCCCGTCATTCGCCAAGCCATCAAGAGTCTGTTCATCAAGGAGATGGCCGACCGCGGCATGACGCCGATCATTGCATCCCATAACCTGCGAGAGCTCGAGGACATCTGTGACCACGTTGGTTTGTTACACAAGGGCGGCATCCTCTTCTCGCGGGATCTCGATTCCATGAAGCTTGGCATCTTTAAGCTTCAGTGCGTTTTGCAGTCACCAGAGCAGCTAGATCGCATCGGGGAGCAGTTCCCCATCCTGAAGAAGGAACAGTCCGGCATGCTACTGACGCTTACCTTGCGCGGAAAGAGCTCCGACGTTGCCATGCTGCAGCATGAGCTCCAGCCCGTCTTCTGGGAGCTGCTTCCGCTCACCCTGGAAGAAATCTTTATCAGTGAAATGGAGGTAAAAGGCTATGACTTCACAAAGCTCTACGAATAAAAATTCCATCTCCCTGCTGGGGCTCGTGCGGGAGGATCTGCATCACAAGACCTGGATGCTGGCCCTTTCCATCCTTGGTTCCTTCCTGGCCGGCCCCGTAGCCTGCCTGTTCGTTTTTTCACAGGAGCATACCAATCGTGCATCCAACTACAAAATCATCGGCGATCAGGTATTTAATTTTAATAATGATTATCTGATGACCCTGTCGGAGCTGCACTTAGAGCGCCTCAGCATTTGCAGGCACTATCTGTCAACTTACCATCTGGGGCTCATGGCGTTCATCGCCTGTGTCGGTGCGGCAATCGTTGCCCTCTTTGGCTTCCGTTACCTCTACCATAAACAGATGGTTGACCTGTATCACAGCGCTCCCGTCTCCAGAGGAAAACTCTTTTTAGCGTTCTGGCTGAACGGACTACTTATCTGGTTTGTGCCTGCCCTTGTCAACAGCCTGATCGTATTCGTTATCATCGCCATTTACATGAAAGGCATTTTCCTCGGTTCGATCTTCGCATACACCTTATTGGCGATGGTTCGTTTGACCCTTTGCTTCCTGATCATCTATCACGTCTGCCTTTTAGGCGTCATGCTTTCAGGAAACCTATTCAATGCCATCATCTCAAGCTTTACCCTTGGCCTATTGGCATTTGTCATGACAGGCACCTACATGCTGCTCCAAAGCATCTTCCTTGATACGGTTTATCTTCCTGATTACATGCAGCTTTACCATCCCCTGTATGCGTTTTCACCGATGACCTCGCCCGTCATTCTCATCGCAACATGCTGGTCGAAAGCAAATACCATGCCTACCGAAGCCTGGCATATTTGCATCAGCATTCTTCTGATGCTGGTAAATTTCGTACTTTCCTACGTGCTTTATCAAAAGCGCCCCAGCGAGCTTTCAGAGCGTGGTTTGGAATGCAAGCCTGTTCAAATGGTGTTTCGCTTTTGCATCTCCGTGCTCGGCGGTATTATCCTTGGCTTGATCTTTTTAGAGACAACGCGCGCCAATACCCGCATAGCCTGGGCCAGCTTTGGAGTACTCTTTGGGACCGCCCTGACCTTCTGCGTTCTAAACGTGATCTACCACGTCAGCTTTAAGGAAGTCATTTCCCATAAGCTTCAATATGCCATTGTCCTTGTAACCACCCTTGCCATTGTCTTCGGCATGTATTATGACATAACAGGCTATGACGCCAGGCTTCCCAAAAAAGAAAACATTACGGGCATTTCCCTATATGTAAATAATCTCAACGATCCGGACTGCCATCTGGTCATGACGAAGGATGGCCTGACCGGTAAAAGCGGTTATGACGATCCATCGGAATGTATCATCAGTCATGATTCGGAGAAGATCTATGAGCTTTTGAGCAAATGCGTTGCTGATCAAAAAAACAACCGCCCTGGCCGTTATCGTCATTTTAACATAAAGGTTTATACAAAGTGGGGCTCCTACTACCGCACCTATAAGCTAAGTGACGAAAATTTATCTGCTCTTGCCCCCTTTGTAGCTACTAAGGAATACGCGGAAACCTTCTATCCCGTAAAAAGCTTAGCCTTTGGCATGCCAGAGAACATTACGATCTCTGGTGCCTATACGACGGATTCCCACATCGCAGATCAGGAGAGAATTCGTCAGCTGATGGAGGCCCTTCACCAGGACTTTGAAGAGCATCGAAGCATTTCCGACCTGCTTTCCTCCAGCAGACTTTTTAACATTAACCTACAATTTCGCACCAAAGACACAGGAATTCGTCGATTCAATTATGACATTCCTTACTGGTATGAGCATACGATCAAGCTTGTCTGCGGCTGGTACCCCAACAAGCAGTGGGATCCCGATCCCGATGAGGTGCTCTATCTAATGATCGGCGGTAGCTTGAATGTCTCAGCAAATGAGACGACACATGCAGCACTTTATCGTTATTTCGGCTATGACGAAAATGGTATTGCTCTCTCTGCTCCTGCCATGGGCACCGAGATGCAATACACCTCTTCGGGTGACCGCTATATTCATTGGAACCTAACCATCCACGACGTTGAATTTCTAAAGGAGCTGACTCCCTATCTCATTTGGGGATATTATGATTCCGGTCTTACCTTGGACTATGTTCCTTTAGGAATGGCAGAATTTACCACGGACAACAGAATTGATTGCTTTATCCAATCCGGTAAGCTTCCGCTTGAGCTTTTGAAAGCCATCGAGCAGTCCGTAAGTATTGGATACCTTGAAGGGAACTATGATGATATTGCGATACCTGAAGAAGTATATGATTCCTTTTACCAAAAATACTAGGAGGCTTTTCCATGCAACTTTCTACCTTGCTCTCGCTGGCGATCACCTTCGCCAGCGCGGGCATTGTCCTAGTCCTAATACTACTGGCAATTTACCTGCTCTTCTATCGATTTATCTACCAGAAAAAGCTGGGCGGCCAAAAGCGTCTTCCCGTGCGCCGCATTCTTTGGTGGTGCGTCTTCCTATGCTACTGCTTCGTCGTCCTGTGCGCAACCATCTTCATGCGATTTCCTGATGAGGCATCATCTCGAGTTTATTCCCTGTTTTATTCCTACCGCGAGGCATGGATTACGGGTTCAGTGAGCTCCTGGCGTAACATCATCCTCAATTTCTGCATGCTTTTGCCACTCGGATTTCTGCTCCCCCTAGGCTTTGAAAAAATGCAGCGGGAAGGGCGCATTTTCCTCGCCGGCTTTGGTTTTTCCCTGATGATTGAATGCCTGCAGCTTTTGACGCATCGCGGCATGTTTGAGCCCGACGACTTATTGGGAAACACGGTGGGCGCATTGATTGGTTACGGGTGCTTTCTTCTTTTAGATGATCTTCTCATGGGAAGGAAAGAGATCCGTAAGCACGCACAAAAAAGCCCCGCCACGGGCTCAAAAAGGTGCTCATGGCGCAGCTTCCGCTCCTTGCTGCCGCGCTTGCCTTCCTCATCATTTTCATAAAATACCAATCCATGGAGCTGGGCGTGCACCCGGATCAGCCCCTGAATCGACCGAACAAGAAGCTGCTGAAGGTATCCACTGCCTTATCCTTCTCTTCTGAATCTGACATGGTTTTGCAGGATTACCTTTATGTCAATTCTGGACGCGTGACGATACCATCGCAAGAGATCACATACACAACAGATTCATCCAGTGGTATGCTATCCGTCCAGGGTGCTTTTCAAAAAAGGGATGGCATGGTATGGAAGGCAAGGCAGTATTCGCTTGAGCAGGCAACAGAAAAGGTCAGCAATTTCTTTTCTATGCTTGACACAACCCTTCAGACGAAAAATATACGCTCCTATGACAGGGAAGCATTCTTTTACTCCGAGAATCATAAGTACACTCTTGTTTTCTCCTATAACGGCGGGGCCTATTATCTGACAGACGATCAGCTTCTTTTTCCTGAGGGAGCAGCTACGCCAGAACCCGTAACGGGCGCTTGTATGGAGGAACTCCTGTCGGCACTGCAAAAATATGACATTTCATTTTCTGAAGCAGCCCTGAAGGATACAGTTACCTTTACTGAACGTCGGAATGGTTGGTATCGCTTCGATTTCAAGCCTGCGGAGACGGAAGCAGGACTTCTTTTCGGATTCCTGGAATGCTGCTATTACGGAGATGCCGGTATCGGCGTATTAAATTATCACCTACAAGAAGGGACGCCTTATAAGACTTTTCCCATCCTTAGTGCGGAGGAAGCTTACGGGAAAATCAAGGCAGGCAACTTTCAATATTACGACGACACCTCGTCCACTGCTTCGCCCTTGAACGTAAGCGTTACAGATTGCGCCCTCACCTATGTCACTGACACCAAAGGCTTTCTGCAGCCAACCTATGAATTTTCCTGCATCATCAACGACAAAAAAACAACCATAAGAATCCCCGCCCTGAAATAAAGGCGGGGATTTTTTACATTAGGCCATAGCGGTCTTTGAGGATTCGAGGGAGCTCTCGCACGCAAAGCTCAATAAAATCAAGGTTTTGCTGCAGGGTCATGACCTTCAGTTCTTTCGTGTATTGGTCAGACACTTCCGGAAAATAAAAGCTGTTGATTTCGTTCTTAGTGTCAGGCACAGTTTCCTTTTGTTTGAAATTCATGTTTATGATGAATTCTTTGCTGTCCAAAAGCTCCTGCGAAGTGATAAATCCTGGTATTTCATAGGGCTCCTTGATACGCAAGGTTTCTGGCATGGGATAATGAAAGACATAGGTTCTGACAAGCTCCAAATCCACCAGATACACATCCTTCGTAAACAGGCGAAAGAATGCCTCATCCGTTGGCTCCTTCCCCTGCGCAACCAGCTGATCTACAAACCCATCCCTGAAATGCAAGAGATACAATTCATCCACCAGCATATGCGTTAGGTATCCAAAATAGATTTCATGATGCGGATCGGGCTTTTCCACAAGCGTATGATAAAACGCATTCAGCCTCTCCAAATAGGCATGAAAATTCTCCGGAATGCGCAGCTCGTGCAACCGAATTCCGTCCTTAAAATGCGTATGTCTCTTCATCTCTCGCTCATAGTTTTTCCGATTCATGATCGCATCCGGGGCCAAGTTCCCACAATAAAAATATCCCGGGTTCTTTATGTGAAGCGTTTCCAATAAACGATCCGCTATTACTAAATGCATTACTGTTCCAGCCATTGACGTCTCCTCTGATTTCTCTGTTTTATCTCATTCAGACAGCTATCCTTATCATAATAAGGATTTTTGAAACATGCGACAAGTTTTTCCATCCAGAAACGCTTCTCCGATCTCTCGAAATCCTAACCTTCGCAGCAATCCCACAGATGCAATATTCCTATCCTCCGCAAAGGCAATCACCTCGGGAAGCTCCTGCTCTCTGGCATATTCCAAAATTGCCTCACAAATCTCTATCGCATACCCTTGTCCGCGCCAAGGCTCTCCAATGACAAAGCCAAGCTCAGGAGCATCATGGCCTTCCCGCACGGTCAGACCTGCGCGCCCTATCACCATCATTTGCTCTTGTTCAGGCTGCTCTATGTCACCTCTTGCAGCGCCCTTGTCTTGCATTTGAAAAACATTTTCCCGTTCTTCTTTCCTCTTTAGACAAACAGTCCAAATGCCATACTCCATCAGGGAGTATACGTGCTTTGTATAATCCTCCAGCCATGCCTCAAAGGCATCCGCATCCTTCGGAAGGTCTTCCATGAATTCCGTAACGGCTGGATCCTGATAGATTTCATAAAACGCCTTTGCATCCTGCGGAATCGTTTCCCTGATCACGCATCTCTTCGTCCTCGCGATCTCCCACGGAATCCCCGCTTGCCTTCGATACACCTTCTCCAAATATTCCGGTTCCACTTCCGTCAGGTCACTCACCAAAAAAGGGACTCCGTCAAAGCTTTGGGGCCCTGAATTATTCTCCCGCAAAACGCCCATGACGGGCAGGCCTTTTTGAGCATACGCTTTCGCACACTTCGCGTCATCCGTGATCCATAATACCGCTTGCTCACTTTGGTCCTTCCTTCCCTCTTCCATGCCACCGTTAGGGAATCCTTTTTTCGTTTCATCCATGAGCAAAACTTGAATCCCCACCTCTTCCAGTGAAGAAATCCATGATTTCCAAGGCTCCTGGCGCTTCCATGCCAGCCCTTCAACACCTATGTTCTTTGCTTTTCCTTGCCCTGCCTGCGTCATTTCCAGAAGAACGTACTTCAAATAAAACATTTCCCTTATCCTTTCCTCTTTACGGAAATCAAGTTTTAGGCTAGAATAAGTATAACTGTTTTGCAGAGCAAAGCAAATAAAATTTTTGAAAAAGTAAAAGAATTCTGATAAGAATTCAAGAAAGAGAGGAATCCTATGTCAAATCCCATCGTAACCTTTACCATGAAGGATGGCTCCGTTTTCAAGGCAGAGCTCTATCCTGAAATTGCGCCCAACACTGTTAACAACTTCATCAGCCTTGTAAGCAATGGCTTTTACAATGGTCTGATCTTCCACCGCGTCATTCGCGGCTTCATGATTCAGGGCGGCTGTCCTGACGGCACCGGCATGGGTGGCCCTGGCTATTCCATCAAGGGTGAGTTCTCACACAATGGATTTAAGAATGATTTGAAGCATACGCCCGGGGTTCTTTCCATGGCTCGTTCCATGATGCCGAACTCCGCAGGAAGCCAGTTCTTTGTCATGCATCAGACCAGCCCTCATCTGGATGGCGAGTATGCTGCCTTTGGCAAAGTGATCGAGGGTATGGACATCGTTAACAAAATTGCCGAAACCCCTACTGATTTCCGCGATCGTCCTTTAGAGGATCAGGTGATGGAAAGCGTAACCGTTGAAACCTTCGGCGTAACCTATCCTGAACCCGAGAAATCCGGAAGGCGCTAGGGATCCTGCCGGTCGGACGTATTCCTTGTAAAGCGGCTCGGATGACACTAAGCTCACCCACCGTCCGAATATCTCGGAGAATTTCTGCGGAACTCGGAGCTTTCGCTCCTCAGACAGTCCTCGAAATTCTCCATTCGGACAGCGGATTCGCTAAGTGCATCCGGCTTATTGTTTTACGAGAAATACGCCCGACCGGCAGGCAGCATGTTAAAAGTATCCAAAAAGCAATCAAAATAGATATCCATAGGAATACTTAGAAATGTGAGAATAAAAAAATGAGCGAAGAAAAAAAGGATGTAAAAAAGCCAAGTGCCCTCGGTTGGAAGATTGCCGTCGTGATTTTGGCAATTGCAGTCATTATTCTTGGCATAAAGGTTTTCTGGCCTGCGGGAGAAAAGCAGGCAGGCGGCGAGGTTGAAGAGATTGGCGAGAGCATGGCATCCCATTCGTCTGCGGATGGGGAAAGCGTGGCAAAAGCCAGTACGGAAGCTTCCAAGGCAGCCGACAATTCGTCGGAAAGCAATTCCAAATCATCGGAAGCAGAAAGTAGCGGCTCCGTTGACGGCACGGAGGAATCCCAAAGCGATCCTGCGGAAATCTCTGGCAGTTCCGAGGAAGCACAGGACACCGAATCTGGCGAAGCAAATTCGGATGTGAAAAATGCCGCGTATGTTCTGACCTATTCTGAGCAAAATGGTTGGGAGGAAGGCGGCGCGAAGATGCGAACGCTGGATCTGGCTTTGGCTAATCAGACAGCTGACAGCGTAAAGGATTGGACACTTGTTTTAACCATTGATGGGTTAAAAAGCGTGAGCGGCTGGAACGGAACCTATGAAGCAAAGGGTGAAAAGCTGACCATCACTCCCGCAGAACACAATTCTGAGCTCTTCGCAGGGGGCGCCATCTATCTCGGCTGTAATCTCGGAACCGCATCCGACTTAAAGATTCAGAGCGCAATGCTGAATGGTAAGGAATGCGTGATCCAAAACGGCGCCGTGAATCAGGATGCCATCAATAATCAGGGCAGCGGTCAAAGTGGTAACAATGGCGGTCAGGGAAAAGGACAGGGCAATGGCGGCGACCAAACGACTGCCGTGGACGTGGAAGCCATGCTAAAGCGTGCCGACAAGGCAAAGCAGGGCGATGACTGGCTCCACACGGACGGCCGCAAAATTCTTGATAAGGACGGCAAGGAGGTATGGCTCACAGGTGTCAACTGGTTTGGCTACAACACGGGAACCAATACCTTTGACGGTCTTTGGAACTCGAAGATGGAGCCTACGGTCAAGGCCATTGCCGACCACGGCTTTAACCTCATCCGCGTGCCCATGAGCGCGCAGCTGATTAATGAATGGGCCGCAGGGAAATATCCCCAGGCGAACTTCAATCAGGCCTATAACGCGGCTATGACCAAGATGAATTCGTTAGAGATTTTTGATTATTTCCTAACGCTCGCGGAGGCGAATGGCATCAAGGTCATGATCGACATTCACTCTGCGGAGACCAATGCCGCAGGCCACAACGTGAACCTCTGGTACACGGACAAGGTAACCGTAAATGATTACTATGCAGCATTGGAATGGATGGCTGGACGCTATAAGAATAACGACACGCTCATCGCGTTCGACTTAAAGAATGAACCTCACGGCAAGCCCTACGAGGGAGATGCTGCGGCAATCTGGAATGATTCGAAAAAGGCAAACAACTGGAAATATGTGGCAGAGACTGCTGCCGCCAAGGTTCTTGCAAAGAATCCCAACGTCCTCATCATGGTGGAGGGTACGGAAATCTACCCGAAGAATTCCAAGGGCGACTACTCCTCCAAGGATGATAAGGATTACTACTTCAACTGGTGGGGCGGCAACCTGCGCGCCGTGAAGGATTATCCCATTGACCTTGGGAAATATCAGGATAAGCTCGTTTATTCGCCTCATGACTATGGCCCGACGGTCTACGAACAGCCCTGGTTCAAGGGAAGCTATGATTACAATTCTTTGATGAAGGACTGTTGGCATGACAACTGGTTCTACATTTATGAGGACAACACCGCTCCCCTGCTCATCGGGGAATGGGGCGGCTTTATGCGTGAGCCGAACCTCAAATGGATGACCTGCATGCGCCAGCTCATTTCA
>JAEEGH010007227.1_pt1 | contig 26817 bp, 20 predicted proteins | sample 9134181 | NCBI WGS metagenome assembly JAEEGH01 (sample SAMN16246544, study PRJNA631951) | gut metagenome | biome: gut microbiome; feature: rumen; material: DP-attached | host: Bos | place: Iran: Karaj | collected 2018-10 | reverse complement strand
GCATTGTTGATGAGTCCGTCGAGCTGTCCGAACTTCCCTATAACCTCATCCTTCAGGCCCTCGATAAGGGCACGGTCGGTAATATTCGCCACTACAGGAGCCACGCGATCCTTCAGTTCGCCAGCCTTCTCTACCGTACCTTCCAAGGCCGTAGGATTGAGATCGAGCGCCACCACACGGGCACCCTTCTTCAGGAGATTCAACACTAACTCGCGGCCCATGCCACCGCCTGCACCTGTCACCAAAATCACTTTGTCCTTTACTTTCATAACGCTATCAATTTTATTTTTCTGCAAAGATAGGGCCTTTCTGGGAGCCTCAAAAGGTCAATTTCGCCACTGATTTATATCAAATGCAGCTATTTGTTCAAAAAAAAGCGATTTTTTGATGCAAGGTTTTCGTAATTTTGCATTTAGTGAGTAAAGAAAAGACGATTTAGTTATGAAAACAGTGCGAAAAATAACGATGTTGGCCATTGCCATGCTGGCATTGTCTATGCTGCAAGGGTGCTATACCGACGACGAAGAAAAGTACATTGATGAGATCAATCAAAGGATTAGTGTTTCAGATGATGCGAGTAACCTCATTCAGGCATTGGTGACCACCAAAACCACTCCAGATGGCCATTTCTACTTGCAGGAGAGTGAAAAGCGCTTGCTGAATCCTGTGAACATGCCCACCTCGCCTTTCAACGGCAAGGAGGTGAGAGCCATCGTGTACTACACGGAAGTGGTGCAGACAGCCACTAATCAAGCGGGTATGGTGGATGTGTATGTGAAATGGATAGACGAGATACATACTAGAAGTGCCTCATTGCTGGAAGGTGCAGCAGGAACAGATAGCGATGAGAAAGATTGGGAAGAGACTTTTACGAAACTTCCCATAGACATTGTGAACGATTGGGTGAATTCGCTCACGGACGGCTATCTGACGTTGCACTACCATGTGGAGGGTGACAATCTGTGTGAACTTTATCTGCTCACAGGTAGAAATCCCCTTGATCCTTATGAGATGATCTTATATGGCTATCCATGGGTGAGCATCAACAACACCATAATGCCATCAGATGGTCTGATAGCTTTCAAACTCGATAATCTGCCTCCCACTGGTGGAGACGTGAAGATAGCCACACTGCGTTGGTTCTCTCCTACAGGATGGAAGCAGGCGCAGTTTTATTACAAAACGAAAGAGTAAATTAAAATTGAACATTGAGAATTGAACATTGAACATTATCTATGCAGTGTGTCTCCATCCGGATGGAAACGGCGAAGCCGTAATGTTCGTGCAAGTCGAACGCAGAGCCAAGCTTGCTTGTGCTATGCTGAGACGTCGCCGAACTTCACGGAACGTAATGCTCAATGTTCAATGTTCAATGTTCAATAATTAAAGGTTAGATTGGGCAAAGTTTTAAACATATCGGAAGAAAGTCTGGCAAGACGGATGCAGGAGCATGACAGCAATGCCATGAGGCAATTCTATGGCCTTACGGTGGGATACCTCACGGCCATCTGCTCCCGCTATGTTTTGCAAGAAGACGATGTGAAAGATGTGCTTCAGGAAAGCTATCTGAAAATCTTTGCCTCCATCGATCATTTTGCCTATCGAGGAGAAGGCTCGCTTAAAGCTTGGGCGGCTCGGATCACTGTGAATGAGGCATTGATGAGCCTACGCCATACAGCACATCTCGCAGACATCACGTATATGGAGAATCTGCCTGAGGTAGCGGAGGAGGATCCCAATGTGGACGATGTGCCTCCAGAGGTGATCCAACAGTTTATCCGCGAATTGCCTGTGGGCTATCGCACGGTGTTCAACCTCTTTGTGTTCGAGGACCACACCCATCAGGAAATCGCAGAGATGCTGCACATCAAGGAAACCTCATCGGCCTCACAACTGTCGAGGGCCAAGAGCATCCTGGCAAAGAAGATAAATGACTATAAAGCAACTAATAATAAATAGCAATGACGGACAAGAATTGGAAGCAGAAACTGCAAGACAAGATGGCTCACTATGAGGAGCCCGCGCCCGATGGACTTTGGGAGAGCATCGAGCGTGAAATGCCTGCTGTGGCGCCTACGCACACGGACAGAGGGCATACGGTCTCCCTATGGGTAGGACGACTGGCTGGTGCTGCTGCTGCCATTGCTATCGTCGTACTCTTAGGGAAGGTATGGAGGAACAACTCTACGGAGGTTACCCTCACGCCTATGGCAAACACAGAGGTCGCCCCCTCTCCCACGATCTCTGCGACTCCTCACACAACGGATATCCTGAGCGAAAAGCCTGCCACTACCACCCTCTCTGCGAGGATTCCTGAAGCGCCAAGACTGTTGGCCAAAGCGGATGTGCAGCAGGCGATGCCTTTAGAAGAAGCTATGGCTGAAGAAGATGTAATGACTGTAGAAGAAGTTATGGCTGAAGAAGATGCATCTGCAGAAGCTGAAAGCGCCATTCCTGCCATAGAAGCCCGTGAAGAAGCAGAAGTTGCCAAGGCTGCTACAAATGAGACCAAAGCCACAAAAGCCCCAGCACGGACCAACACGTCCTTGTGGCCAAGTACGCCAATCGTCAGTCGTCAAACAAAGAGCGGACGACTCACGGCCAACCTCTATGCCAGTGGGGCTACAACCGACCGTCGGATACAGCGTAGCTACGAACTTCCTTATGGCAACATCCGCTATGCCGACTATGAGAAGTATTACGAAGTGGACGGCGATCACGAACATGGCGCAGGCGCCGCTCAAGGAGGTATCTCCAATGAGATCACAGACCCTGATGTCTCGTATCCTGGCATCAACAACTATCATAAGAACGGCATCGCAGAAAACAGTGCGATGGTACGCTCCACATCCAACAGGGCTTTCATCGAGTCGTCCTATGCCGACTATAAGAGTGAGCTCAAGCATCACCAACCACTTCGTGGAGGTATCAGCCTTCGCTACAGTCTTTCCGACAGAGTGGCCATTGAGAGTGGTGTGACATACACTCGCATGGAATCTGAAGCCTCGGAAGGAAAAACAGTTGCCACGGATGGCAGACCTGACAATTATTACCACACCACACAGACACTGCACTATATAGGTATCCCTGTCAACGTGCTCTATACCGTTTGGGAGCTCAAAGCCTTCGAGGTTTATGTGCTTGGCGGCGGCATGGTAGAGAAGAACGTGAAAGGCAAGCAGGAAACCACCTACACCGTCAGTGAGCAGGAGATTGTGCACCAGAACCACAGCTTCACGGAAAAACCTCTGCAATGGTCGGTCAATACTGGCGCAGGCCTGCAGTTCAATCTGAACGATGCCTTTGGCGTCTATGCAGAACCAGGGGTGAGCTACTACATCGACAATAAGAGTAAGGTGGATAACTACTACAAGGACAAGCCTTGGAGTTTTAATTTAAAAGTTGGACTTAGATATAGCTTTAACAGATAAAATCAGCCCAATTTGACTAAAGTGTGCCTAAAAACAGCTTTTTTAGGGGTATTTTTCTTTGCATTTTTAGTTTTTATGAGTAATTTTGCAGCGTAATAAATGAATACTCATTTAGTAAAAGAATAGTTTTTTAGGTTTTCACTAAGTCTGGAATGCAACGGCTTGTTTGAAAGTAGTTGTATTCACCTCATTAAGAAAAGAAACCTTTCATAGGTTCTTTATGTTGGATGAGTTAAGAAATGCTTCGCAGTGATTGCGAGGCATTTTTTCTTTTATAGACTTTGATAAAGACGTTCCTCTTTCTTCAGTTCCAAGAGCACACTCCAAACCAATGGGATGGCCAACAGGAACGACAGCAAATCGGCTACTGCCTGACAGACGATGACACCATTCAGTCCCATCAACTGTGGAAGGATGAGGATACATGGAATGAAGAAGAGTCCCTGACGTGCAGAAGACAGGATGGTGGCACGGATGGGCTTACGGATGGTCTGCATCATCATGTTGCTATACATCACGATGGCACCCAATGGGAAGGTGAAGAACTGCCATCGCAAGGTAGCTGCACCTACCCTGATCACATCGGGATCATCGGCACGGAAGATGGCAATGATCTGCTCTGCATACCCATAGCCAAAGAGGGCGATAAGTACCAGGAAAACCGTCCCGATGCGCACACAGAACCAGTACCCTTGGCGTACACGCTGAAAGAGGTGGGCCCCATAACTGAAGCCACAGAGGGGTTGGAAACCTTGTCCGAAACCTATCAATACGGAGTTGATGAAGAATGTGAGACGTGTCACGATGGACATACCAGCCACAGCAGCATCGCCTCCCCAACGGGCAGCAGCGGTATTGAGCATGATGGCTGCCACACTGCCTAGCAACTGGCGTGCCAAGGAAGGGGTGCCTCCATTGATAATCTCCTTAAAGTAATAAGTGGTAGGTGAGAAAAGACGCAGATTGATGCGCAGATTGCCTCCCTTGAAAGTCAGCGCCAAAATCACCAGGAAGGCACAGATCTGTGCCACTACGGTAGCGAGGGCCGCACCACTCACCCCCATGCCGAATACGAAGATGAAAAGCGGATCGAGCAGGATATTGATGATGGCACCAGAGAGGATACCCACCATGGCATAAGCCGCATTTCCCTGGTAACGCATCTGATTGTTCATGGTGATCTGTGACGCCATGAACGGAGCGCCCAACAAGATGATGGAGAGGTACTTTTCCGTATAAGGCAAGATGGTAGGCGTAGAACCTAAAGCCAAAGAAATAGGCGTGATGAAGCAGTAGCACACCACCCCAATGAGCAAGCCAGAGATAAACGCCATGACAGCCGCTGTGGCAGCCATACGACTGGCATTTTCCACTTGCTTGGCCCCCAATTGGCGGGAAATGTAATTACCAGAACCTTGTCCGAAGAAGAACGCCACTGCCTGCACGATGAACTGCACACTGGCCACAATGCCCACAGCAGCCGTGGATTGTGTATCCAGCTGTCCCACAAAATACGTATCCGCAATGTTGTAGAAGCTGGTCACCAGCATGCTGATGATGGAAGGCACCGCCAATCGAGAGATGACAAGCGGCACAGAGCCTGTGGTGAGTAGTGTGTATCTGTCTTGTGGTTTCATAAAGTCTGTCAATCGATGCCGTAATACGTTTTCACTGCTTGTAGAAGTGCTTCGATGCTGTGACACTCCTCCACCTTGCCATCGGCCTGATGGAAGAAGAAGCTGCCAGGAGATTCTTTCCTATCTGTCTCTATAACGACATCCGTCTCCATGTCCCTGCTGCCTAGTACCCCGATGCGATAGAGTGCCTTCGCCACCATCGCCCTTCGGATACCCTTACCCTCGATGCGCAGTTGGTGAAGCACGTCGTTCTGCACTTTAAAGAGGCCTGCCTCTGCATCGAACACAATGCCCTTACGGGTGAAGAATTTCCCAAGTACCCCTTTCAAGGAGAGGTCCTCTGGTGTACCGATACTCACACCCTTCTCCTTATCCATCAGCCAAATCTTATCCGCAATCTGCAGTGCCAGTTCCAAATCATGGGTAGAAAGGAAGATGGTCTTATCCGTCTTACGACTTAATTGGTGCAGCAGTTGCATCATCTCCACCTTACTGGGATAGTCGAGAAAAGCAGTGGGTTCGTCCAGATAAATTACTGGAGTTTCTTGAGCTAACGCTTTGGCTATCATCACTTTCTGTCGCTCACCATCACTCAGTGTCTGAATCATTCGATCCTTCAGAGCCGTGATGCCCACCAAGCTGATAGACCTATCCACGATCTCCTTATCCTCCTTCTGCAACGTGCCCCAAAAACCTGTGTAAGGACTTCTTCCCAGTCCCACTAATTCCGTCACCGTCATGTTGCGCACATCGGGTTTTTCAGTGAGCACCACGCTGATCAGACGTGACAGTTGCTTATCCGTAAAAGCAGAGATTTCTTTCCCTTCGATAAAGATATTGCCATCCAGTTTGGGTTGAAAGGCCGACAAGGTGCGGAGCAACGTACTCTTTCCTACACCATTGGCACCCAACAGACACGTCAGTTCGCCACTGAAAATACTCGCACAGATGTCATGCGCCACTACCTTCACATCCGACTTTCCTGCATAACCGATGGATAATTTCTCGATGCGTATCGTTTCTTTATTCATTGTGCTTCAGAATTTGACTACAAAATTAAGGATACTTTTTTATATAAGGTGCAATAGTGTCAAAAAATTACATTATCTTTGCACCCAATAATGTCTAAATAATAAGAATGCTATATGATTGATCTTAAGACTCAGTATGCAGGGCTGCAATTGAAGAGCCCGATCATCGTGGGAAGTTCAGGACTCACACGAAATCCTAGCAAGAGTAAGGAACTGGAAGACGCTGGTGCAGGAGCCATTGTTTTGAAATCACTCTTCGAAGAGCAGATCGAGATACAGGCCAGCCAGATTACCGATCCTAACGACTATAACCCAGAATCAGAGGAGTACCTGCGCCTCTACATGAAGCAGAATCAGTTGCAAGACTACCTCGACCTTATCAAGCGTACGAAGGAAGTGTGCACCATTCCTGTGATTGCCAGCATCAACTGCTATAAATCTGATGCCTGGACAGAGTTTGCCACAGAGATAGAGAAGGCTGGTGCCGATGCTTTGGAGCTCAACCTCTTCTTCCTCTCTACAGACCTCACACACAATGGTCCGCTGATTCGTGACCTCTACATCGACGTCATCAAGCGCGTACGCCAGGCCATCAAGATTCCTTTCACGGTGAAGATGGGTAGAAACGTGGGTAACGTCACCGCACTGGCCTATCAGCTGCAGGCCAATGGTGCCGATGGTTTCGTGCTGTTCAATCGCTATTTCCAGCCCGATATCAACCTCAAGACCATCGAGCTGATACCAGGTAGCATCTTCAGTCGTCCAGAAGAACTGTACGACACGCTGCGTTGGATTGCCATCCTCAGTGGCAAGATTCCTAACGTGAGCATCGCTGCTTCTACGGGTGTGCATGACTGGGAAGCTGTGGCAAAGTGCCTCATTATGGGTGCCGATGCCGTAGAGATGTGTAGTGCCATCTATCAGAAGGGTGCTGGCGTGATCACAGAGTCGTTGGCAGGACTGTGCAATTGGATGAAAGAGCAGAACTTCCAGAACATCGCCCAGTTCAAGGGCATGCTGAGTGCTTCTAAGCTCACCAATCCTACCATCTATGAGCGTCACCAGTTCATGAAATACTACTCTAATCGCTAAGATGTATGCAGTATTCTGCAGTTTTGGGGATTATATAAATAGAAAACAATGTTATTTAACTAATAAGTGAAAATGATGAAAAAATTAGCTTTATTCCTGATGACTCTTGTAATGAGCATCTGCTTTGCGGCTGCACAGAACAGCGCTAAGATAGAGTTTGACAAGACCACACACAACTTTGGCACATTCTCAGAGTCGACTCCTATCCAGACGGCTATCTTTACTTTTACCAACACGGGTAACGGTCCGCTGGTGATCCACCAGGCCGTGGCCTCTTGTGGCTGCACCGTTCCTGATTATACACAGGAGCCTATACAGCCTGGAAAGACTGGTACCATCAAGGTGACTTACAATGGCGAAGGCAAGTTGCTGGGACATTTCCGTAAGTCTGTGACACTTCGCACCAATGCAGAACCAGAAATCACGCGTCTCTACATTGAGGGCGACATGATGGCCAAGACTGAATAACACGCGCTGTCATGGATAAAGAAAAGAACGTTTCCTTGCCTGACAACGCGTTTCGCGAACTGAAACCAGGTGAGGTCTATAATCCCCTGATGAGTCCCGACAAGACTTATCCGGAAGTCAATCTTTGGTCAGTACTGTGGGGTATAGCCATGGCTATCCTCTTTTCAGCAGCAGCCTCCTACCTCGGCCTTAAAGTGGGTCAGGTGTTCGAGGCCGCTATTCCTATTGCCATCATCGCTGTAGGTGTATCCAGTGCTGCCAAGCGTAAGAATGCCCTTGGTGAGAATGTCATCATCCAGTCTATCGGCGCCAGCAGTGGCGTGATTGTGGCTGGTGCCATCTTCACCCTCCCTGCCCTCTACATCCTTCAGGAATCTTATCCAGGAGAAATCTCTGTGACCTTCCTGCAGGTATTCATCAGCTCTTTGTTGGGTGGTGTACTGGGCATCCTGTTCCTCATCCCATTCCGCAAGTATTTCGTGAGCGACATGCACGGCAAGTATCCTTTCCCAGAAGCTACCGCTACCACACAGGTATTGGTCAGTGGCGAGAAAGGTGGCAGTCAGGCAAAGCCGCTGTTGCTTGCAGGTTTGGTGGGTGGACTCTATGATTTCATCGTCGCCACTTTCGGATGGTGGAACGAGAACTTCACTTCCCGTGTAGTCGATTTTGGCGCCATGATCGCCGACAAGGCCAAGTTGGTCTTCAAGATCAATACAGGTGCTGCCGTACTGGGTTTAGGTTATATCGTAGGTTTACGCTATGCCTCCATCATCACGGCAGGTTCGTTGGCCGTATGGTTCATCATCGTGCCAGGCATGAACCTCCTTTGGGGTGATGTGATACTCAATCAGTGGAACCCTGCCATCAACACCCCTATTGGCATGATGACTCCTGAAGAAATCTTTACCAACTATGCCCGTAGCATCGGTATCGGTGGCATCGCCATGGCAGGTATCATTGGCATCATCAAGTCGTGGGGCATCATCAAGAGTGCTGTGGGACTGGCTGTGAAGGAGATCGGTGGCAAGCAGAATGCTACCAGTGAGGTGAAGCGCACACAGCGCGACCTCTCCATGAAGGTCATCGGCATTGGCTCCATCATTACCTTGATACTGGTATTGTTGTTCTTCTACTTCGATGTGATGCATGGCAACCTCCTGCATACCATCGTAGGTATTCTGCTGATTACCGTGATTGCCTTCCTCTTCACCACTGTGGCCGCTAACGCCATCGCCATCGTGGGTACCAACCCCGTATCAGGCATGACGCTGATGACCTTGATTCTGGCATCTGTCGTGATGGTGGCCGTTGGTTTGAAGGGTCCTGAAGGTATGGTGGCTGCCCTCGTGATGGGAGGTGTGGTTTGCACAGCCCTCTCCATGGCAGGTGGTTTCATAACCGACTTGAAGATTGGTTATTGGTTGGGCACTACCCCTGCCAAGCAGGAAACGTGGAAGTTCCTTGGAACCATCGTTTCTGCCGCTACAGTAGGATTGGTGATGATCGTGCTGAACGAGACTTACGGCTTCACCAGCGGACAGCTTTCCGCTCCTCAAGCCAATGCCATGGCAGCAGTGATAGAACCGCTGATGAATGGTGTAGGTGCCCCATGGTTGCTTTACGGCATCGGAGCCCTCTTGGCCATCATCCTCAACTTCTGCGGCATCCCTGCCCTCGCCTTTGCGCTGGGTATGTTCATCCCTCTGCAGCTCAACATTCCGTTGGTTGTAGGTGGCGCCATCAGCTGGTACGTATCTACCCGCAGCAAGGATGAAGAAGTGAACAAAGCCCGTCAGGAGAAAGGCACGCTGCTGGCCTCTGGCTTCATCGCTGGTGGTGCCCTCATGGGTGTAGTCAGCGCAGCCATGCGTTTTGGTGGTGTGAATCTGGTGAACGATGCTTGGCTCAACAACACCCTCTCTGAGGTGCTGTCACTCGTAGCTTACATCGTACTGATCATCTTCTTTGTACGCACGGCGATGAAAATTAAAAAATAATTGAGAATTGAGAATTGAGAATTGAGAATTGAAAATAATCGTGCAAACCGAACGCAAATAAAGCTTGCTTTAATTTGCTGAGGTGCAGCCGATAATCAACGAAGTTAATTACCATCCGGATGGAGACATTGCGCAGCATTAATTCTCAATCCTCAATTCTCAATTCTCAATAAACAAAAAACATTATGAAGAAAATAATAACTTACTTCGTGGGCGCTTTGCTTTTTGCAGGCACTACGGCTTCTGCTCAGAATCAGGCTCGTAACGAGATGCTGCTGAATGCTGTGTCATTCATCAACACCCCTTATGGCGTGAAGACACTCGACATGAACAATGAGGAGCAATTGGTACTAAATACAGATGAGGTGGATTGCGTCACGCTGGTAGAGAACGTGCTCGCCATGTCCTTGGCTGAGGATTCTCAAACCATGGCAGTCAACGAGCAGGATTTCACCCGTTGGCTTACCAAGATCCGCTATCGCAATGGCGTCATCAATGGCTATACCTCTCGTCTGCACTACATGACAGAATGGATTGCCAATGGCATCAACCAGGGTTTCCTGGAAGACATCACTGCCGTTCAGAGTCCTTACACGCTGAAGACTGACATCCACTACATGACCTCTCATGTGAACGATTATCCGAAACTGCAGCTCTCTGCCGACAATGTGAACAGGATGAAGCAGATAGAGACTGCCATCTCTGGACAGGAAGTACACTACGTACCAAAGGACTACCTCACTGACGAGGGTTTCTTCTGGATTCGCAGTGGCGACATCATTGCCATTACCACCAGTACCCCTGGCTTGGACATCGCCCACATGGGTATCGCCATGAACGTCGATGGCACTCTGGCGCTTCTTCACGCCTCTACTACCGACATGAAGGTGGAAGTTTCCAAGGTATCCTTGAAAGAGATGCTCCGTCGCAACAAGTCTTGGACAGGTGTACGCGTCATCCGTATGAAGAAATAACTCTCTCGGGAGAATCCATAAAAAAAGGTGTGTCGATGTGACACACCTTTTTTGTTTGTTTATCTGCAACGCTTTACAGCTCTACAGAAGTCTGCAGAGGCAGGTTATCTGATGAACCACCGACGTAGATCACAGCCTTACCCTTCTCTACGTTCCATGCATGCTGGAACTCGTTCCAGTGACGCAGCTGCTCCTTAGGAATGCTGATGGTCACCTTGGTGGTCTGACCAGCTTGTACAGCTACGCGCTTGAAGCCCTTCAACTCGTACTTAGGACGCTCTACCTTTGAATCTGGACGGGCGATGTACACCTGTGCCACTTCATCGGCTTCCTGCTGACCACGGTTGGAGAGGTCGAAGGTCACCTCGATGGTCTCATCCTCTACGCTGGCATTCAGATTGGCGTACTGGAATGGCACGTATGACAAACCATATCCAAAGGCGTACATAGGCTTCACGTTCTTGGTGGTGTACCAGCGATAGCCCACGAAGATACCCTCTGAATACTCAGCATCGGCACGACGGGCAGCCTGACGGTCACGATTGTTCACCAGATTGACGAACACGTCGCCACCACCTTGCTCTGTCTGTGGATATACACCCAAAGCGTATGCAGGAGAATCTTCCAACTTCACTGGCAAGGTGAATGGCAGCTTGCCAGAAGGAGAGATCTTGCCTGTCAGCACATCAGCCAAGGCATTACCACCCTCAGTACCATTGAACCAGCTATATACCAAACCTTTGGCAATAGGATTCACGGTGCGCAGATCGACTGGAGCACCTGCTACCATGACTGCCACGATGTTAGGATTGACCTCGGCAATGGCCTTCAGCAGTTCGTCCTGCTGGAATGGCAACTGGATGGTCGTACGATCGGAGCCCTCTGTCTCCACCTCACGGTTGTCACCACCAATGAAGAGCACCACGTCTGCACCCTTGGCAGCCCTCAGAGCCTCTTTCTTCAGTTTCTCCATGCGCTTAGCATACTCCTCCATCGCATTGGCAGGAAGCTGCTGTCCCCAACGTGCCTGTGGAGCAGGCTCATAGCCACGGGCGTAGCGAATCTTAGCCTTGCCCTTCAGTGCGTTCTGCAGACCTTCCAATGGAGTCACCTCATAGAGAGTCTTCACACCAGCACCTACACCACCAAGTCCCATGGTACGGGTGGCATTGTCGCCGATCACAGCCACGGTCTTCACGTTCTTCAGAGGCAGCAGGCCGTCGTTCTTCAGCAGCACGATGCTCTTAGAAGCCACCTTATAGGCAATGGCCTGGGTCTCTGGCTGAGAGGTCACCTTGGTATTGGCCACATCCTTTGGCACAGGAGTGATGGCGAAACGCACGCGCAGGATATTGCGTACGTGAGAGTCGATCACCTCCATTGGCACGGCACCAGATCTTACAGAATCTGCCAAAGCCTCGCCCATGTAGGTATGTCCTGGCATCTCGACATCGAGGCCACCTACAGCAGCACCGATGGTAGAGTGAGTGCCACCCCAGTCGCTGATGATCAGGCCCTTGAAGCCCCACTCATTGCGCAGGATGGTGTTCTGCAACAGGAAGTTCTCAGAGCACCAGGTGCCCCATACCTTATTATAAGCAGCCATCACACCCATGGCATTGGCTTTCTTCACAGCCATCTCGAATGGGGTGAGATAGATCTCGCGGAGAGCGCGCTCAGAGATCTGTGCGTTGATGAAGCCACGCATGTTCTCCTGACTGTTCACAGCAAAGTGCTTCAGACACACGGCTTCGTTCTGGTCTTGAGAACCAAGGGTATAGCCCACTGCCAGTTCGCCACTCAGGATAGGATCCTCGCTCAGATACTCGTAGGTACGTCCGCCAGTAGGGAGACGCTGGATGTTCATGGCAGGTCCCAGAATCATGTCCTTACCACGAAGCTTGGCCTCTATGGCCATACCCTTACCATACTCGTAGGCAATTTCAGGACTCCAAGTAGCAGCCAATGCAGAGCCTGTAGGGAAGAATGTAGCACGGTCGGTTTCCCATCCCAGAGGCGTCCAAGAATGAGGTTCCATCTCCTCACGGATGCCGAAAGGACCATCGGCATACTCCATGTCGGCGATGCCAAGCCTCTCAATACCAGCAGAAGAGAACATGTTCTTACCATGCAGCATATTCACTTTCTCTTCCAACGTCATACTCTTGATGATTTCCGTAATCTCGGCTTCATGTTGCAGAAGCGGATTCGTCTGTTGTGCATAGGCTGCCCCACCGATAAAGAGTGCAGCCAGCAAAAAGATTGTTTTTCTCATTTTATAAACAATTAGTGTTAGATTTAAGTTTCACCATCACAAAGGTGAGAAAGATTCACGAGATATCAAACATTTTACGGTTTTTTCTCTCGATTATCTCATTTGATATACTAAAAAATCATACATTTGCATTAAAAAACCAGTAGTTATGAAGATTCAGATATATCCGCCGATATACATCCACCAGATAGGACGTCGCTTCACACAAGAAGACGCCCTCACACAGTGGGACAATCGCCTATTTGTTCTATGCGATGGCATGGGAGGGCATGAGAAAGGCGAAGTAGCCAGTCAGACAGTATGCCAAGCGTTGGAAGCATGGTTCCAAGCGCATGTAAAACCAGAGCTCCCCTTCACTGATGACCAATTGAAGGAAGCCCTGTCATACGCCTACCAAGCCCTTGATCAGCGTGCAGACGATGCCTCTAAACAGATGTGCACCACCCTCACCTTGTTATATTTAGGAATCAATGGAGTCACCGCTGCCCATATTGGCGACAGTCGCATCTATCATATTCGTCCGAAAGAAGGCGTGCTCTACCAGTCGCGCGACCACTCTCTCGTGTTCGACCTCCTCGAAGCAGGCGAAATCACACTGAAAGAGATGGACAACCATCCCCAGAAGAACATCGTCACCAGAGCCATGACACCAGGCGTAGATAAACGTACCCACGCCGACATCATCCACATCACCGATGTCCAGCCAGACGACTATTTCTTCCTTTGTTCTGACGGCATGCTGGAGCAGATGGACAACGACGAGCTCGTTTCTTTGCTCACCTATAAGCGCACAGATGCCGAGAAGCACGAACAACTCATGGCCATCACCTCCACCAACACCGACAACCATTCGGCATGGATCATTCACGTGAAGGAAGTGACCAAAGAATCGGGCGACGAAGCCTTGGTAAATGAAGAAAGTACAGCTGCCTTCAATGCCATCAACGTTATTCGGAAAGCGCAGAAGCTGGAAGCTGACAAAACTGCTGAAAGAGCCCGTCAGAAGACTGAAGAAGTTGAAAGAGCTAAGGCTACGCCTCCACCACCAGCGAAGAAGAAAAGCCTCTACAAGGCCTTTATCTTCCTGTTTTTCGCAATACTAATCTTTCTATTGGCATTATGGATGTTGGAACAACTATGAGCATTGCCATTTATACCCTCACCTCCGAGCTTCACGACGAGCAGTCGGTAAGTTCAGTGACCAAAGCGTTTTTGGACAGCCTTCACGTGGCACACACCTTCCGAGGCGCCGATTATGCCGACTATGGCAGTCATGCCCTTGACATCATCTACGTACGCACGGGAGGCACAGAATGTATATTCAAGCAACTCCTCCCCGAGCTATTGGCCAAGTCCTCCCGCCCCTTCTATCTTCTGACCTCTGGCAAGAGCAACTCGTTGGCAGCATCCATGGAGATTCTCTCCTACCTCCATCAGCACCTTCTCAAGGGAGAGATCCTGCATGGTCATCCCATCTATATCTCCCAGCGGATAAACTTGCTGGCAAAGGCAGGTGATGCAAAGCGGAAGTTGCAAGGCAGCAGATTGGGTATCATTGGTCAACCCTCCGATTGGCTGATCTCAAGCACTGTCGATAAAGAGGCAGTCAAGACACACCTAGGCATCGAGCTGGTGGACATCCCCATGACAGAGTTGCTGGACATTCTGGCAAACATCCCACAAGAAGCCGCACAGAGCGCGCTGCAAGGCGCCCATCACATCTACGAAGCGTTGAAGGTAGTGGTAGAAAAGTACCAATTGCAAGGCTTCACCATCCGTTGTTTCGACCTGCTGACAGCCGTCAGAAACACAGGTTGTCTAGCCTTAGCGAAGCTCAACTCTGAAGGCATTATCGCCGGATGTGAGGGCGATGTACCCGCCATGCTCACCATGAAGATGGTGCAAGCCATCGTTGGCGTCAGCGGTTTTCAAGCCAATCCCGCCAGCATCGATCCCGAGACAGGCGAGATGCTGTTTGCCCACTGCACCATCCCATTCAACATGGTAGAGCGCTATGAATACAACACCCATTTTGAATCAGGCATTGGCGTAGGCATCCGTGGTTACATGAAAGAAGGCCCCGTCACCATCTTCAAGGTCTCAGGCGACCTCACGCGCCATTTCGTCGAAGAAGGCGAATTGGTACGCAACCAATCCAAGCCCGATCTTTGCAGGACACAACAAATCATCCGTCTCTCAGATCCCGCCAAGACCTCCTACTTCCTCACGGCTCCCATCGGTAATCACCACATCATCCTTCCCGGGCATCACAAAGACGTTTTGGAAGAGCTGCTGAAACTAATCATCTAATCAAACAAACCATCCGTCCGTATGTGGATGAGTTCATAACGTTTGCTAAGGAGCATACCGAACTTACCTTCCTGGTCACTCGGATTGGTTGTGGCATCGCTGGCTTCACAGACGAGGTGATCGCCCCTCTGTTTGAGGAAGCACATGATGTAGATAACATCGTGCTTCCTGAGGGATGGTAAACATCAGAACGGGACGCTCTGCTCTGGATAGAAGCCCGGTTCTGGAGGTGGAGGCGTGGAAGTGCTTCCAATAGGTGACGGACCGTTCATGCGCGATGGAATGACATCGGGAATCTGGTCGTCATCAAGGTTCTGGAAGCGGGTGTACTGCCCGATGAAGCGGAGGTTCACATCGGCAATGGCACCGTTGCGGTGCTTAGCGATGATAATCTGCGCAATGCCTCGAAGGTCGTTCCCCTGATCGTCGGTATAAATCTTGTAGTATTCCGGACGGTGGATGAAGCAGACCATATCGGCATCTTGCTCGATGGCTCCTGATTCACGCAAGTCGCTCAACTGTGGGCGACGGCTGTCGGCTCCACTGGTACTCCTGTCGCCTGTACGGCTCTCTACGTTACGATTCAACTGTGACAGCGCGATGATAGGGATACCCAATTCCTTCGCGAGTCCCTTCAAGGAGCGGGAGATGACGCTCACCTCTTCCTGACGGCTGTAGAAGGACATGCCACTGGCATTCATGAGCTGCAGGTAGTCGATGATAATGATCTTCACATTATGTTCCTTCACCAGTCGGCGAGCCTTGGTACGAAGCTCAAACACGGAGAGCGAAGGGGTGTCGTCGATATAGAGCGGCGCATCAAGAAGATCGCGCAACTTATAGTCCAACTGCTGCCATTCGTAATCGGCCAACTGTCCTGTGCGGATCTTGTCGCTCGGAATCTCGCAGGTATTGGCAATGAGACGGTTCACCAACTGGAGGTTGCTCATCTCCAGTGAGAAGAAGCCTACTGGGATATGTAGATTCACGGCCATGTTCTTAGCCATAGAGAGCATGAAGGCGGTCTTACCCATGGCAGGACGGGCAGCAATGATGATGAGGTCGCTCTTCTGCCATCCTGCCGTAATCTTGTCGAGCTCTGGGAATCCACTCTGCAATCCACTCAAGCCATCGGGACGGGCCGCTGCTGCCTGAATGTTCTTATAGGCTTCTTCAATCACAGGATTGATCTGCGTATAGTCTTTCTTCACGTTCTGCTGAGAGATCTCAAACAGGCGTCCTTCTGTCTCCTGCATCAGATCATCCACATCGATGGTCTCATCGAAGGCCTTGGAGAGCACGTTGTTGGAGAAGGTAATCAGTTCACGCGACAGGGCTTTCTGGGCGATGATGCGGGCATGATACACCACATGCGCAGCAGAGGCCACCATACTGGTGAGCTGTGTAAGGTAGAAAGGCCCTCCCACCTCATCGAGTTCACCACGCTTCTCCAGTTGGTCCTTCACAGTGAGCAGGTCGATGGGACGCTGCGTCATGGCCAGGTCGGTGATGGCAGAGAAAATGAGTTGGTGACGGTGCTCGTAGAATGATTCTGGCTTCAGCAGTTCGCTGACTTGCGAAAAGGCATCGCGCTCTATCATCATGGCAGCCAATACAGCTTTTTCCAACTCGGGTGCCTGTGGAGGAATGCGTCCGTAATCCGACACGGGTGTTGGGTCATTTTTCTTGGTAGTTCGAGATCTTCTTATTGTTTCTGGCATACGTTCTTATTTTTTTGCAGGGACAAAGGTAAAATAAAAAAACAGATTTCGCCTTGCGCTTACAGAAGAAGTTATTAACTTTGTATCAACAACCTGTTGATAACTTTTTTCTGACAATGCTGACATTTCCTTGCTGTAAGATAAACTTAGGACTGAACGTGACTGAGCGCCGCCCTGATGGTTACCATAATCTGGAAACGGTGTTCTACCCTATTCCACTGAATGATGCACTGGAGGTGGTGCTTCTCACGGAACCGTCGGAGGTGCCTTACCGACTTTCACAGTATGGCACGGTAATCGAAGGGCCTGTGGAGAAGAATCTGGTGGTGCGGGCATATCTGATGTTGGCTGCAGACTTCCAGTTGCCTCCTGTGGACATTTATCTTTATAAGCACATTCCTTCGGGTGCCGGACTAGGTGGTGGCTCTGCTGATGCGGCGTATATGCTGTGTCTGCTGAATGATTTTTTCCATCTGCATCTTTCCGAAGAAACGCTGATAAGCTATGCCAGTCGTCTAGGAGCCGACTGTGCCTTCTTCGTGCATCGTCGTCCGACCTTTGCCACTGGTATCGGAGATATCTTCACACCTATCGGCTTGGACTTAAAGGACTGGCAGATCGTCATCATCAAGCCTGATATCTTTGTCTCTACTGCGGAAGCTTTCAGAGGTATCACACCACAGCATCCTAAGCGCTCATTGCTCGACATTGTGAAGGAGCCAGAGGAAAATTGGCGCTATGGCATGGTAAATGATTTTGAAGAGAGTATCTTCCCACATCATCCACGCATCGCAGAGATCAAGCAGCAACTTTATGACATGGGGGCTGTGTATGCTGCCATGAGTGGCAGTGGCAGTTCTGTCTTCGGACTTTTCCAAAAAGAAAGTCCTGTTCCAAAGAAACAGGACTTCCCAGAGGATTTCTATTTCAGCTGTACGCTTTAGCTATGTTTTCAGACCTTAAACTCCCCCTCTAAGATAGAGGGGGTGTCACATAGTGACAGGGGCGTATGATATCGACGTTTGATGATCATACTCCCTCCCAGCTTCGCCGTACTCCCCCTACTTAGGGGGAGAGTTTTTTGAAATATTATTTTACTGTGACTACGGTGCGGAGGTACTTCTTTAGCACGGGGGTACCATTGTCTTGTGCTTCCAGAATGAGATGGATGGTCTGTCCACTCTGTGCATCGGCAGGAACGGTGAAGGTGGTTTTTGCCGTAGCAGGACTGTCCACATTGACGGTACCTTCGTAAGTACCTACCTTCCATTGCCACCACTTCAGTGTGAGTTGGTCGCCATCAGGATCCGTAGCCTTGGCATTCAATGTCACTTTCTCGCCAGGAGCTGCCTCGATGCTCAGCGGACCAGTGACCACTGGATTATGATTGGCATCGGCATAGTTGGGAGTGACTGCCCATTGGAATCGCGCAGCAAAGTCGTTCATCACTTCAGGGAAGAAGTATGGCATCTCTGTATCAGGGGCCCTCATGGCGGCATACTGTGCCTCCATCGAGGCATTGGGATCGATCTTCACTTCACGCATACGACCACTCCAGCCGCCCCATGTCTGGTCTTGCCAACCACGTAAACCATTGTCTATCATCTGGAGGTAGCAGAAGGTATCTCCTTCGCCTAAGAAAGAGCCCTTGGGTTGGATGTTGCGCAACCACAGACGATAGCCCTCTGCTTCGAGTTCTTCGGCCGTCTTACCACTCTCACCAAAGTAGTCGTACACATCACCCTTCACCATCTGCTTGCCATCGCCCCACACGCGGTAGAGTTCGCCAAGAGGACCTTTGGAGCGGATATTCTCTTGCACCCATTCGGGAGAAAGGTAGTACTGGTATTCGGGTTTTACAGACATGAATGCCATGTACGACAAAGGTACGGTGCTACCACGCAGGCTTTGTGTCTGAATGTCGGGCCATGCCTTGCCGATATAATTGGGATAGGTACCGTCCTGATCGCCCGACATGCACATCACGGCTTTCTCGGACACTTTCTTATAGATGGCATCCCACTGAGCAGTACCTTTATACTCGTCTTCGATACTGCGCAAAGCGGCTGCCACTGAACTGGCACCTCCCCATGTCTGCAGGAACACCGGACCAGGTTTATCGTCCAACAGTACCTGCTTGATGAGGTTGGAACCCTCCGTATCCTTGGAATAGTCGCCCTCGAACTCCACGTTGCCCCATTTCACGAGGCTACGTACTTGCTCTGGTGTGGGATAGTCGGCATTGTGTACCTTCAGATTGGGATAAGCCTCGGTGTAGGCATCTACCACATCGTCAATGAAACGTTCTCCAGGGGCCCAGCGCCAAGAGGTCTGAGGGCCCAATCCGATGTTGGCATACTCACTGCCTTCACGGAACTTGGTAGTGCCCTGTCCATCGCCCTTCCAATGGAACTGACTGCTAGTATAGATGATACCCTCTGTCTGGAAATCGGTGAGATAGAGGATGTAGCGAATCAGGGAATTGTTGTCGTCCAACTCGGGATCGCACGTCACGATAATGCGAGGCTTAGGTACTTGCTGAGTTGCTTCTTGGGCACAACCCACTAGGAGCCATGCGGCTGCGAATGCAAATAAAAATTTCTTCATACTATTTTATTTTTGTTTTTTGGCAAATGCTTCTATTTTGGCTTCCATGTCACTGAACATCAGTCGGGTGTCGATACGGTCATAAACGCGGATCTGACGCCCATTATGAGTGTAGCGATAGCTACCATCCTCAGCTATCGTAGGAATGGTAACATACTGGTAGTGGGAAGACGAAGGATCGGTCTCAAAGTTGCTCTGAAGTGCTGTCATCAGCACCAAGGGACTATCGCCCAAGATGTAGGTCTCTCCCATCGAACGGCCATTGCGTCCCACCATCATTGCTGCCAAAGAGTCGTAGAGATAGGCACCCAACTTACCTAAGGGGCGCACCTTCACATCAAGCTCCGTCATACTGTACATACACTGGCGATAAACATCGCGTGGAATCTGCCAGATGCGGATATCACTCTGATTAAAAATGGTGCGTGCAGCTGCGATGCTCAGATTGAGGTTGTACTCAGGCATGGAATAACCCGGAGGTACGATGGCACCTGTTTCCTGATATTCCTGTCCGCCAATCCAAATGAGGATGATGTTCTTCCCGATTTCTGGATTCATCAGCCATGCGGAAGCGATGTCAGTGAGTGGACCACCAACACAGACATACAGCGGACGTTGTGGCGTAGCTTTCAAAGCTTCCTCCACAATGAGGCGGGCACCCTCCGACTCCACGGGTTTAGTAGAATCCGTCATCTTCACTGGCGCTCCAGGCACCACCTTGAATTGGCCCTGCATGCCCATGACTTCCAGAAATTCATTGACCTTATTGACGGACATCTCGGCTTCGTCCTTTCCTTGAAGGTTGGCGAAGAAGCCTCGTCCGTTGCCATTCAGATGGGCACCAATGATGCCCTTGATGTCGCAGGAAGGTGAAAGGACATGATGTGCCAATTGGAATAATCCGTCGGGATCACCCATGAAATCATTGTCGATGATGACACTGTAACGCTTGCCTGTAGTGAAAGGTTCGCCAACTGTCTGTGCATTGAGCAGGCTCCCCATCCAAAGAAAAGCTAAAACGATAACTATAAAATGCTTTTTCATTATATGACTGTTTTCTTTGATTATTTCGTTTACAAACTTAAACATTATTATTGGATTATTTATCGTAAATTCGCTATTTTTGCAACCAGAAACCAATATGTAACCTTAGTTTGATATTCAACAATGAAACGTTTTAATCACTGGCTGCTTATCCCTTTGATCTTGTTCATCGGCTTCATCGTCCTCTCCAGATGTGTGAAAACCCGTCCGGAGGCTGCTATGCCAAGTGATGGTTCTGAAAACTTTGTGACGCTGACCGATGCGGTGCCTGATGCGATTCTGGAGATCCGCTATTTCAGTACGTACAACTTTGTGGGGAAGCGTATCGATGGTTATCTGGAACCAACGGCCTTGATGACCAAAGTAGCAGCCGACAGTCTTCGTGCCGTAAGTGATGACGTAAAGGCACAGGGTTACCGTCTGAAGATCTACGATGCCTACCGTCCGCAAATGGCAGTGGATCACTTTGTCCGTTGGGCTAAAAATATTTCTGACACGTTGATGAAAAGATATTTCTATCCCGATGTGGACAAGTCGTTACTCTTCGAGCAAGAATACATTGCAGCGAAGAGTGGTCATACTCGTGGATCAACCGTAGACCTGACGCTGTTTGACATGCAAACGGAGAAAGAGCTTGATATGGGTGGTACGTTCGACTGGTTCGGACATGAGAGTCATCCTGACTTTGGGGGAAATCCAGAGACCGCTACATACCTTCCAAACGATACGATAACGGCAGAGCAGTTCGCTCATCGCATGATTCTCCGCCAAGCGATGTTACGCCATGGATTTCGTCCTTTATCTTCAGAATGGTGGCATTTCACATTGGATAATGAGCCTTTCCCCGACACGTATTTCAATTTCCCTGTAAAACAGTTGAACAGATAATTCCTTTATGCATAACGTACTTGTGAAAATCTTGAAAACCTTAGGCATCATTGCTGCCATTCTGGTGGTGCTTTTCGTCATTGCCATCTTCATCGTAGAATCGCCTACGATACAGAACAAGGTGATGAAGAGAGCCACGGCCATGCTCACGGAGAAACTAGGACGACGCGTGGAAGTGGAAAAAGTAAACATCAGTCTTATCAGACAAAGTGTCGGTCTCTATGGCGTGGAAATCGGAGATAAGGAAACTCCTCCTGTACTGCAATTGGAACGATTAGAATTTGGATTCGAACTACTGCCACTGTTGCACAAGCGCATCGTGGTGGAGGACGCCAAGATCGAGGGAGTTGAAGCGTCTTGGATCTCTCAGACGAAAAAGGGACCGATGGACAATCAGGCCATCATACGTAAGGTAATTGCCAGCATCGACGGAGAGCAAAGCGACGTCAACATCCAAGGGTTTCATTTTCGCACGGACAATCACCTGCCTCGCAAAAACGAAAATAAGCCCAAACATGGAGCATTTGATCCGGGGCATTTCGACATCGTGGCCAACATGAAGCTTCGCATCGACACCATCAGCAAGGATACGCTTGTGGGGCAACTGCTTGAATGTACGGCGCAAGATACGTTGATGGGCTTTGACATTCGGGACCTCCATGCCAAGATTCAAACCAATTACAAAAAGGCCGATATACAAGACCTGACGTTGCAGCAAGGCAATACCGTGCTCAATGTGGCAGAAGCCGAACTCACACTGCCCAGTAAAAAAGAAGAACGGACATTGGCCTTTACCACGGGTACTATCACTGCACGTACACAGTTACGTGACATTGCACGGACTTTTGCGCCTCCATTGGAGTACTTTGAGCTGCCGTTGAATCTGACGCTCCACATGAGCATGGCCAACAAGCAGATGGCCTTCCGCGACATACATGTCACCACGGATGATGGAAAACTGCAAATTGATGCCAATGGTGATCTGTTGAAGACACAACCAAAGGATTCCCTCGATCTTCGTTTCCACATCGACCGCATGACAGCCAAGAGTGGCATCGCCGAAGAGATCATCAATCAGTTCTCCGTAAAGAAATTGATGATGAAACAGCTCCGTGTGCTTGGTACCATCAGCTATGTGGGCAATCTCAATATCCTTTACAAGAAGGAACGGTTTAATGGTGTGATCCAAACCAACACCGGAGCCATCAATGCAAATATCACCCATGATGGTATGGACAAATGGATGAGCGGACGGGTGGTTACCAAAGGGTTCGATCTGGGAAAGACCATGGACATTAAAGTCCTGAGAACCATCGATTGTACAGCCGATTTCAAAATCGATATCTCCAAGCCCCGCACCGCGGAGAAAAGAAGACTGAAAGGTGGCAAACTACCAATCTGTACCGTGAATGCAACGGTGGACGACTGTATCTTCGAGGGCTTGCACTTCAGACATCTCACTGCCGATATCGATAGTGATGGCGCAGAAGCCATCGGACACCTCCGTAAGAACGGAAGAATCCGCGACCTCTACTGTACCTTTACATTCACAGATACGGATGATATGCACAAGATGAAGATTAGCAAACCTGGAATCAAGTTCCACCTTCCTGTCAAGAGAAGCAAGAAGTAGTTCAGATTCTGTTCAGCAACTCCTTTGGTAAAGTAGGCATGGCACCATTCTGTGTGCAAACGTAAGCGCTAACTTCCACGGCCAACTTATGGGCTTCTTCCATTGGCAATCCTTTCAAGATAGCTGCACAGAAGGCGCCTGTAAAGCTATCGCCTGCTCCCACAGTATCGGCTACCTCTACTTTGGGTGTGTTTTGGAAAGAGCACTTTCCGGGTACAAAGACATAACTGCCCTTCACACCACAGGTAAGCACCACCATCTGTAGGCCATACTTGCCAAGCAACAGCCACGCAATGTTCTCCATGTTCAAGCCGGAATAGCCAAACATACGGGCAACTGTCTCCATTTCTTCGTCATTAATTTTAAGGATATCGCACCGTGTGAGAGATTCCTGTATCACTTCCTTGGTATAGAATTGCTGACGCAGATTAATGTCAAATATCTTCAGACAATCGTCTGGTGTTGCATCTAGGAAGCGATAGATGTTCCTTCGTGACACCGCATTGCGTTGTGCCAAAGAGCCAAAACACACGGCACGACAATGACGAGCCACTTCTTCCATCTCTGGAGTGAATGGGATATTGTCCCATGCCACCTTCTCCATGATATCATAGGTAGGTACCCCTTTGGAATCAAGCTGTACTTGCACGGTACCTGTATCATAAGGCACCCGTGGCATCAGGTAATGCAAACCATGTTCTTCTAGCGAAGCAATAGTCTCATCACCCAATTTATCTTCTCCCAACGCACTCACAGCCAAGGCATTCTCCTGTCCCAGGAACAAGCCAGCATGATAGGCAAAATTCGCTGGAGCACCCCCCAGTTTCTTTCCTTCTGGAAGCACATCCCACAGGGCCTCTCCCAGTCCTACAACGTATCTTTTTTCTTCCATAAATCTAAGCTCTTAACCCTTAACTCTATTAATGTACGTAAACAGATAAATCACTCCGATAGCCATGACGATGACGGCTCCAGCTTGTCCAATGGCATCACTGGCAAAGCCCATGATCAACGGGAACACCGTACCTCCGAAAAGGCCCATGATCATCAGTCCGCTCACTTCGTTCTGCTTCAGAGGCATGGCGGTGATAGCTTGTGTAAAGATCAATGGGAAGATGTTGGAGTTGCCGTATCCCACCAGTGCAATGGCGGTGTAAAGCACTGCCTTGGATGAACCAAAAAATAGTCCGCACATGGCGAGGGCCATCATCACTACAGAAATGATGAAGAATACCCGATTATTCATCACTCTCAGGAAGTAAGAACCCGTCAGACAGCCGATAGTACGGAAGATGAAATAGAGCGACGTGGCGAAGGCAGCATCGTTCAGAGTCATACCTAAACGTTCCATCAAAATCTTCGGAGCCGTGGTATTGGTACCAACATCGATACCCACATGGCACATGATGCCAAGGAAAGAGAGCAACACAATGGGTGTACCAAGTAACTTAAAACATTCCACGAAAGTTGAAGGCTTACCTTCGATAGGCTCCTCTTCAATCGAGGTGATGCCCAACCATGCCGTTGCCAACAGACCCACTACAAAGTAGATGGCAAACAATGCCCTCCAATCCAGTCCGAAGGATGGTATCACCTGTGTGGCACCCCACATGGCCAAATAAGGTGCAAGGAAGGAAGCGATGGCCTTCACAAACTGTCCGAAAGTCAGTGTAGAAGCCAAATTCTTTCCACCTATAACACTGGAAACCAATGGATTGAGTGATGTCTGCATCAAAGCATTACCAATGCCCAACAGCGAGAAAGACACCAGCATCACGCCAAAGGAATTGCCGAAAAGCGGAATGAACAAGGATAACACCGTCACTGCCAAAGAGAGCAACACCGTCTTCTTACGTCCGATCTTATTCATCAGCATGCCCGTAGGCACAGAGAAGATGAGGAACCAGAAGAACACCAATGAAGGGAATATATTGGCCGTACTGTCATTCAGTGCCAAATCTTCTTTTACATAATTGGACGCAATGCCCACTAAATCCACGAAGCCCATGCAGAAGAAGCAGAGCATCAATGGTATTAAAGCCGTCTTATTACTTTTACTCATGTTGCTTATTATTTGAAAATTGAGAATTGAAAATTACCATCCGGAGGGGTTAACCCTGCGCAGCCATAATTGTCAATTGAGAATTAACTTCGTTGATTATCGGCTGCACCTCAGCAAATCAAAGCAAACTTTGTTTGCATTCGGTTTGCACGATAATTGTCAATTGTGAATTTCATAAATTGTCGCTTTCCCACCTTTCACCACTAACTTATTATAAGGTTCAGAAGGGAACACCAGGTTTGTCATCGCTAATCTGCCTTCAGCATCCAGCACCTCGATGCTGCATTTGTCGATGAAGAGACGCAGTTGTTTCAACGGTCCATACACTGGAGCTACCGTTTCGCAAGAGAATGCCTCACTAAAGCCCACTGTTCCACTCTTTGTACGATCCATCGTGAAGGTCTGCTTCGCAGCATCATACGTCATCGTTACCTCTTCGCCTTTTGCGTTAGAGAGCACCAGTTGTGTGTTCTTGCGCACATCTACCACGATCTCACAAGTTTCTGTAGGCGCTTTTACCTTCGCTCCACGCAAGGCCAAAAGCTCTTTCGATGGTGTCACACCTACGTAAGTCTCACCATTGTACGTAAACAAATCCAGATCACGAGGCACACTGTTCGCAGAGCGGAACTGCATCGTAGGAACTTGATTGGCATACTGCCAGTTGCTCATCCATGCCAACGCTATCACACGATTATCAGGCGCATTAGAGAAAGTCACTGTGGCATAATGGTCCTTACCATAATCCATCCACTTCGATACTTCAGGGGCACTCTCACACGTGAAACGATGGCCATCAAACTGTCCTACAAAGTATTGTGTAGCGCTGCCACCAAAAGGCCCACCTGGATTGATGTTGCATACCAGCATCCATTTAGATTGTCCTGTTCCACGTACAGGAAGCTTTACAAGATCGGGGCATTCCCAAACGCCACCATGACTGCCATACCCTTCGCCAAAGCTGCTTTCATACGTCCACTCCTTCAAATTTGCTGAAGAGTAGATACGCATCTGCTGACCAGCTGCCAGGATAAGATTCCACTTCTTGATATCCTCATTCCAGAACACCTTCGGATCACGGAAATCAGGCACATTCAACGTCAACACCGGATTGCCAGCATACTTAGTGAATGTCTTACCACCATCTGTACTAAAAGCGATCGACTGCATCTGTGAGGCTCCTGCCGATGTATAGAACGCCACTACCGCTCCAGCTCCAAAGCCAGCGGTATTGTCCTTATCAACCACAGCAGAACCACTGAAGACAGAGCCCAAGCCATCGCTCCATATCACGGGCGACTGAGCTTCCCAATGAATAAGGTCACGACTTGTGGAGTGTCCCCATGTCATGTTTCCCCACATGGAGCCATAAGGATTCCACTGGAAGCTGAGGTGGTAAACCCCATCTTTATAATACATGCCGTTAGGATCGTTCATCCATCCGTATGCAGGGGTATGATGGTAAACTGGACGGAATACTTCACGATTAGTCGTATCAAATGTATTGCTGAACTTCAGTTCCTTCCAACAGGAGAGATCCGCAATAGTACGCTCGTCATTTTGGCCGAATCTTACGCTGAAATCCAGTGAGTTAGCACCGTTTAATTCAAGTGGCACATAATAATCAATTTTATCAGTTGCCAA
>JAEEGH010007226.1_pt1 | contig 26817 bp, 29 predicted proteins | sample 9134181 | NCBI WGS metagenome assembly JAEEGH01 (sample SAMN16246544, study PRJNA631951) | gut metagenome | biome: gut microbiome; feature: rumen; material: DP-attached | host: Bos | place: Iran: Karaj | collected 2018-10 | reverse complement strand
CATTCATCAGCGGCTAGCTGCCATAGGCATAGTAGCCGAGTCCATTACCGGAGAATATGCCCCCCGAATGACCGGCGACCGCCGCGAAGAGATGGGATTTACGGACTCCAAGCATATTACTCGTCATAGCTCCGGCCGACAATCCTTCAGCATAAATCCTTGATCCATCGATCTGGGGATACTTCTCACGCAGGACGCTTATCCCTGCCTCGATACCGTCAAGACCCATAGGAACGTAGCCGTTACTCCCCTGCCATTCCATCTCCACAACTATAAAACCTTCTTCCGCCGCCAATTCGGGAAAGCCGGACGTCTCACTCTGCGTGCGAGGGTCATTGCCGTGGCCGTGGAGAAGCACGACAAGGGGAACCGTACCTGGAGCGGCATTCAGCGCCTGCTTGGGAATATACTCATACCAGAGATATTTATCAGGATTCTCCGGTCTTGAGGGAGCATTCATATCCACCAGAGGATATTCAACCACATTCCGCTGAATTCCAAGTTTGTTGAATAATGGGATAGAAACCAGCTCATAGTTTTTCACACCCTCCGGATTATCGATCCCGCGGCTCATATAAAAAGTGTGGAAAAGATTGTTATACCGATAGTTGGCACTAAGAACTTTATCCCATGCCTCTGAGAATAACGTCTCCAATGTGGCCTTTTTGTCAGTGTTCACGACCACTTTTTGCAGGGGATCGTCAGGAGCCATGGCGCTTGTGGCCTGATAGGGTTTAGCCACCTTTGCCGCATTCTTCCCACCAATGAATGCAGGCACTGGAATCTTGCAGGTTTTTCCCGGCTCACCGCCAATAGAGACGATCCCGGCTATGACGCCTGTGAGGTCCGTGGCGGCCAGCTGCCGATTCACGAAAGTCGCTCCTGAGCCAATCCCAATGACCTTGAGGTTTGTCGGGGAAGCTCCCATTCCTACCAACCGCATAAAGGAATCCAGATCTTGTTCTTGCCATTTGTCCGAAGAAGGATTGACGACCATTATCCGTCCGCCATATTCCTTGACAATCCCGATAAGATTCAGTTTCTCAGTTAGTTCCAGCGCTTGTTCATTGTCCAGCCTGTTGTCAGGGAAGATATAGAATGTCGGTCCGAACCCTGCGCGGGAATGTATGTCACGTTCCGGCCGCATATTATAATTAAGGACGGACGTGCCCTCTATAACCGAAAACTCATTGACAGGGCCTTGTGGACGCATCGCGGGCTGAGCAGCGACAACTAATCCGAAAAGGGAGAATACCACTGACGCCAATAATCTATTCGCCTTGACCATATGTCATTGTTCTTTATTTACAAAAAAAGCCTCCACATCCGATTAATCCGGCTGCTGGCCATCGTGAGCTTTCCACATACATTCTGTGATCTTCATATCAGAGAAAACAGCAGGAAAGGAAGATTCCTCCGGAGAACAAGCGTATATTCCGAAACTGATCTTGTCAGCACCGCCATACATGTGGCAGATGCGCATCTGACTGAAATCTATGCCGTTAGTAGAGCATTCAATACAATAGTCATCTTCCCGGCGAGAGAAGCGGTACCACATGGTTTTCACATCGGCAGGTATGGCGGTGGTAGCCCAATCTGAGTATCCCTTATTGGTGGCCACACTACCCAGATGCTGGAAATCCTCATTCTCGTATTCAACTGAGCCCTTGAGCCAATTATCGCTATCCAGGTACATCACAACGCCGCACTGGTCGAAGCGTTGATGGCTCTGACTGAAATCAGTCTTAACCACAAAACTGAAAAACCGTTCCTTGGTCCGCATCTGGAATACCGGAGCGTTGTCATTGCGAAAATGATAATAGGTCCGCTGCCAAAGGTCTGTGTGTGGAGCCGTTGTGATAGTGATCGTATCTCCGCTGATATTGTATCCAAGAGGTTCCCGAGTCCATTGGAATGCGGCAAGATCAATATTGCCGCCATTTGCCAAGGCTGCCACAACGCCATCAGCGAAATCCTCGTTTGTGGACTCTTTTACCTTATTGCCGCAAGATATAGCGAGCAGACAGAAGTTAATGATAATGAATGCTTTGAATAACTTCATAATACTCCAATTAATAGAGTTTATTCCTTGCGCCAGCGCTTCAGCTGCGGGAAGTACATCTTCATCTGGGCGATGTACTCCTCTTTAGTGATGGGCTGAGGCAGGCCCTTGTTCACCTCGTCCACAAACTGGGCGCAGAACTCGATCATTTCATCCATCGTGCAGTCCTGGGTGAACTTCCCGTCCTTGTAGCAATAGATGCAATAATCCTCATTCTTGCTTCCATCGGCGTTAGTGCCTTTAATTTCCTCGGTGAGCGGCATCCCGCAGCTCTGGCAAAATTTCATTTCCATATTCTTCTATAGTTTTAAACGTAATACTCTTATGGGATGATTGCTCCCCTGATACTGGTTTTCGTCGATGACTGTTTCTCCGGTTGGGACAAACCCGCATTTCTCCATCACTCGTCCGCTTGCGGGATTGTCGATGAAGTGACCAGAGATAAGGGATTTGATGTCAGTCGTGCGACGAATATGCTCAAGCATCAGTTGCAATGATTCCGTGCAAATACCTCTGTTCCAATAAGGTTTAGCGACCCAATAACCAATAAGCGGTTCTCCCTCACGAGCAGGAAGTTCGCAATCGCAAGAAGGGCCATAGCCCATAGCACCGATTGCCTCCCCTGTCTCTTTGAGCTCAATCGCCCAAGTATTAGTGGCATCTTTGAATACTGTCCGTATGACCTCAAGACTCTCTTCGACCGATTTGTGTGGCGCCCATCCGGCACGTGGTCCCACATCGGGATCTGACGCCCACTTATAAAGCGAGGGAGCATCACTATCCCGCCAAGGACGGAGAACGATGCGGCCTGTTTCCATCACACCGTCATAAAAAAGCTGCCCTGGAAGACGCAGTTTCTCTTTCACAGGGAATGTGGCATCGAACGACTCGAATGCCTCGGGATTGTTATCCGCAACGAAGTACCCGTCTGGCGGACAATAAGTTGCCTCGACTATACCATGTGAAGCCAGCCATCCTGGAATCAGTTCCTGTGCCAGGAAGAACGGCACCTCATCATCTTTGGGAAAGTCGTGATAATGAATATTGAACCCGCTGGCCAGGCCAAATCCGGCATGTTTGTAAAAGTCAATATTACCTTCCATACAAAGGAAACCAACACCCAACGAGCGAGCTTTTTCAAGCGCGTATCGCAGCAGTTTCAACCCATATCCCTTCCGTTTATAATCAGGGTGAATGCTGATTGGGCCGAAAGTCCAGGAAGGTTTAAACGAGCCATCGGGCAGATGCAATCTTGCCTTGGAGAACATCACGTGGCCGATAATCCGTCCATCATCCTCCATCACAAAGTCCAACTCTGGAATGAAATCAGGATTATCCCGGTAACAATGCAACACAAAGTGCTCAGTGCAGCCAGGGCGGTACACATTCCAAAACGCCTCACGGGTGAGGTTCTCTACCTCGCGGTAATCTTCCGGTTTCTCAAGCCTGATCTTCATAATCTCAAAATATCAGATTTCCCCCGTCATGCGAGCGAAACGCTCCAGAACCTGAACCGAGGCAAAAGCACAGTTGATCCAGTGAGTGCGCTGTGAATAAGCGACTTCCGGGTTGTAGAACCACTTGGTGGAGAGAATGCCAGTGAGCGGACTCTGGGATTTGACAGCCGCATCCAGCAAAGCCTTGCCCTTCGCCAGAGCCAGCTTGTCCCCGACAACACTGTACATTGACAAATATGAATTCGCCATCTCGACCACACTCGCGTCGATAGGAGTCTGGTAGTTGTACTGCTCGAAGACGCAAGGTGTCAGCATGGTCTTGTAACCTTCCGGTCCCACCACCGTGTCCCAGTAGGTGAACTGGTCCTCACAAAAGCGCAACATCTCCTTGCACTGCTCGATTTCCGTCTTCGTAGGGTTCTCTTTAGCAAGCAGATACGTGACAAAATCATTTGCCTGACCATGCGTCAGGTCCTGGTATTGCTTCCAGGATTCGGTCGGCTGGTCTTCAAACTGACCGTTGAAATTGAAGGTCTCAAGCACATTCTTCTTAATCCACTCCTCCCCACGGACACGGGCATCCTCATAGTCTTGCAGTCCATATTCATCACGCAGCCTCACAAAGAGGTGCAAAAGGGCGGTCGGTATGCTTCTGGCGGGGGTCACTGACACTCCTGTGTCGAATTCCACCTTAACCGGCCACGAACCATCCTCCGCCTGAAGACGCTTGTAGGTGTTGGCGATATTGATGGCAAAATCGTAATATCTCTTCTCACCAGTTGCGTTGTACAGGTCCAGAAGGGCGTTTGTGGCCGAAACCGCCTCCATAAACATAGTCTTGCCCTTGTTGATCTGGTGGACATAGTACTCACCGGTGGTCTTGTCCTCAGGATCAAGGTAATATGTCGCAGGGAAATACTCCAAAGGCGCTCCGGCGGGTTGCGCGCTGCCCATCATGCACTCCGCAGCGTTTCGGGCTATTGTAAGAGCCTCTTCCTTAAGTGCGGGCACTTGGGAGGCCAGGAAACACTCCATCCTCACCGTGGCGCCGTAGATTTTGCAGGCGTAGCCGTTCAGCTCGTATGAAAGGTCTGGACCAGCATTTTCGATCCAATGGTGGATGGCCGGCATCTTGTGGAAATACACGGCCGTGAGCACCGCTGCCTCATGATAACCCCTAGGGGCATCAGTGTATGGCCCATGGAAGGGGAAATCACGGTAGAAAGTCCTTTTGCCAGCCTGACCGATGACTTTTCCGGACTTATCCAAACCCTCGACCACCAGTTCGGTTCTCCCTACAGGAATACTGTTCCATATGGGGCTAAGGGAACTCTGAGGCGAATCAGCCCTGAAAGACCACTCCCTATATGGCCCGGGGCCAGGCGCCGCTTCCTCAGCGGTGAAGTTGCGATAGCCGTTGCCTATATAGTCCAGGGTTTCGGTCATATTGTCATTCTTGGACTGTCTTATGGTGAAAAGATATTTCGCGGCTCCGGGCACTTCATTGAACTCGAATGCTGGGGCATAAATGAAGCGATATGAGAACCCATTCCAGAAAGGCACGGAGCGCCCACCCGGATGGACGGGAATCTTATATTCCTTCAAAGCCTTGGCATTCAAGGATTTATAGTTCAATTTAACGCCTTTGGCCGATCTGTCTTTGGCGTCAAGCCCAACTGAAAAAACGAATAAAATTCCCAGAACGAGAGCGAACTTGCCAATGAATCTTTTCATCATGTCAGTCGATTTTTAGCAGTGTGTTTTAACAAACCAAATTTACCTATTTCCTGCGATATGACAAAGAAAAAAAGAAACTTGAAGTTCTTCAGCGAAGTTCCGTTCAGGGCAATAGCGAATAATACCGTGACAATAAAACTGATGAAAATAGTTGAGAATCTTATTATCTATTTTGGATATCTTTGATAACTTTGGCAAAAGTAGTCTATTATACTATGGTAATCAACGTATATTCCCAGTACTTTAAGGCGGAGGCGATTTTCTCCGGCGTAGAGCGCCGTGGCGCTCTGGTTATGTTGATCTCTGACTCCGAAGCCGGAATGATCTCCTACAAGGCGGCGGTGTCTTTCTTTCCGCACAGAGATGCGGAGGATTTCGCAGTATCTTATGACGCATATTTTGAAAAGGAGATATTCAAAGCACCTGGTCGCCGCTCCAAGAAACGCGAAGCTGCCTTCCTGAACTCCCTACGAAGCGAGATAGATGCCCTTGCAGCTGAGCACAACGCCCGCGTCGAGTGGGATAAACCATTATTTTGACTCATTTTTGTATATTTGTCATAATCAATCACTTGATCGCAATGAAAAAAACAACCACATTTTTAATCATTCTGGCGGCATTGCTCATCGTCATGCTTCCAGCGCAAGCCCAGAAGGACTCCAAGACCACCTATGCGAAAGAGGTACTCCAACCTTATGTGGACAACGGCCAGTTGGCCGGAGCCATCAGTGTATTCTACAAAGACGGAGTCCAGGAGACTTGCTGCGTCGGTTATGCCGACGTGGCCAAGAAGCGTCCGATAAAAATGGACAACGTTTTCATGCAGTGTTCCCAGACCAAAGGTTTCTGCGGAGTGACGATCGCCAAACTTGTGGAGGAAGGTAAGATTTCGCTGGACGATCCCGTGTCGAAGTATCTGCCTGAATTTAAAGAGCTTTGGGTGTTGGATGAAGAGAAAGACGGCATCAAGACCTTGCATAAAGCGAAGAATGTGCTCACTGTCCGTATGGTGCTGAACCACACCGGCGGCTTCCCATTCGAGATCAGCGCCAAACGTAATGATGTCAGGGGCGGCGGCTGGTCAGGAGGAGCTCCTCTTCGCCAAGTCGCGTCCATAGCGGCGGCATCTCCACTGATGTTTGAGCCCGGTACAAAGGAAATGTATTCAAACACAGGCATTGACATCGGAGCCGCTGTCGTCGAGGCTGTCACAGGCATGAAATGGGAGCAGTATCTAAAGCAGGAGGTTTTGGATCCCCTGGGCATGAAATCCTCCTGGTTCTGGCCAACCGACAGGCAGATAAAGAAGAAGATCGAGCTTTACGAATATAAGGAGAACGCCCCTGCCGTCTGGCGTGAGGAGATGGGCTGGCAGCAGCGTCCGTACAATGACTCCCATGTGTTCGCGTCAGCGGGCGCTGGTCTCTGGACTACAGCCAGCGACCAACTCAAGTTCTACAAGATGCTTATGAATCTCGGCGTCGGGGAAAACGGTGTGCGTATCCTCAAAGAAGAGACCGTGAAGTCGATTCTTGCCATCTCAACTCGTCCCGAGAATATGGGAGGTTATTCCCTCGGCCTAACCGCCCCCATCAAGGACAGCGAGGATGCCTGGTTCGGCCACGGAGGTGCCTGGGGCACCAATTGCAGTGTCAACTGGCACAAGAAGGAGTTGAAACTCTGGGTCATACAGAGTGCGGGAGGCCCTCAGCCATGGTCCGGAGCTATAGCTGAAGCAGCCAATAAGTTCTTCAACTCAACCGTAGGCAAATCCGACGTCGATGCCTACACCGGAAGAATCGGATCCAATTAGAATCATCTATCACCTATTAATATGGGCTCGCCGTACTAGCGTCAGCGAGCCCTTTTTCTTTACATTCGCCGCAAGAATCCTCCCCGGTCAAGGTATATTAACATGAAACTCCCAAAAAGTACCCACCATGCTAATTAACATCCTAATGATTCTTATCGGCCTGTCAATGTTCTTATATTCCTTCTTCGAGATAAGCGTATGGGGCAGTTTGTTCTTTGACAGGGACACTTACTGCATAGAGAAGTTCCGGAAGACAACCAAAGCCACGGACTTCGCCAGTTGTATGCATAACATCACGAAGTGCTTCTTTGGTTTTACCCTGATGCTCGCCGGCTTAAAGAGATGGATGCCTATGGCTGATCACACGATAGTCCACTCCACGCTGATAGTGAGTATCGTGTTACTGATCTTGGATATCCTTGTAGTCGAGGGAATTAGCCAAACCAAAAAGCTCAGAGAACTCCGCTCATCAATCGAGCGGCAATGGCATAAAGAGAAACGAGTTTCCGAAGAACATGACCATGAGGTCAACATCTATAGAGCTACCGTGCGGGTAACACAGAATTACCCGAAGCATATCATCGCCATGGGCGCTGGTATGATCTTTCTGAAAACATTATTCATGTAAAGTGAAAAAGAAAAAGTGATGATGAACGAGAAGAAATACGAAAGGTACTACGACTTAGCGGGCAAAGCTTCGTTTGAGAATTGGGAATCCGTGAAGGCCAGCGAGATGTGCGGTTGCTACTTTTGCAAAAGCATATTCCCTTCTACGGAAGTAGGTGATAATGACTGGATTACGGACCGCCACGGCAGAACGGTGCTTTGCCCTAAGTGCGGCATCGACGCCGTCCTTGGCGACGCTTCCGGTATCCCAATCCAAGAGGATGTGCTGGAAGAGCTTTATGATGTGAAGTTCGGCTGTGATGACGAAGAGTTGGTGGCCCGTTGCGTCGTTTCAGGGACTGACGCCTGCGACAAAGTGATGAGCCTTCTTGACTGCTTCGGAATAGAGACTTATCCCAAAGCCGGTCCAGGGTATTCTCCTGAGGATTTGAAGATAACCGAGGCCCAGGCTCCTGCCTTCGTGGATGCAGTCACAGCCGAGTATATTCCCGATTTCTATTTCTTCGACTCCCCCACTCCTGGTCAGCGATATATTGCCCAAGAGCTTCGAGTAATGGGCTCCACAATCTATTTTAAGCCTTCCGGCATATACACCAAAGCCAACCTGGATTGCGTCGCTCTAAGCGATATTGTGGAGTTCTCAAACGAGGATGTGCCGGACACGTCCTTTGCCGAAAGATTCAACGACAAGTTGTTCGTCCAGACTCTTGGCAAGGGCGGCTTTCGCTACAAGTTGCGTGACGGAGAATGGCGCGCCCTTACAGGAACACCGGAAGACGATTTCGTGGACACGGATGACACCGGAGACTGGACCACTGCCGCCATCATCTACGGCCTCACCAAGACCCGTAAGCCTGTTGGCGAACTAACTGACGAAGACCTCGTCCGCATCCTGAAATATGCCCAATCCTGCGCCTACTTTGATGATTCTAACACTAAACATTGATTTAGGTTATATCACTAAAAATATATGTGTATGCGAAAGAGAGAGCCTTTCCCTATGACCGACGAGGAAGTCATACGGGAAGCATTGAAAACAGTGACGGAATATTCCAACCGCAATCCTGGTGACACCTTTAATGTCAATGTCTGCGTGGAACGGACATTGGCCTCTGTCCACAGAGTTTGGAGGGAGGCAAGGAAATATTCTTTCCATCAAGCCTTGAAATGGGAAGACCAAGTCGAGTTTACGGATCTTGTCCACCGTATCACCGACGATCTTCGCGCAAGGGCTTTCGCCAAAGCCAACGAGTGTTTGAAAAACAGGAAGATTCACGAGATTAACAAGGCTGCCGCTAATGCCCTCATCTCCTATGAGCTGCACCAGAGGGGTTTCAGTTATTCCTTTGAATGGCAAAAGCTTAGAGTTAAAGTGTCAATAAAACTGGAACGAGGCAAGGCGCTGACTTTCATAGTCAAATACAAGGACATCCGAGAAGGAAGGCTTCCCAAAATCCTTGATGAGGTCTTCGCTGTTATAGAGCCTCTCAACAAATCAGATAGCATCCTTTCCATCTGGCCACTAACCGGATTCTGGAAAAACTGGACCGGCTGGCAAGAGTGATAATCAGGCCATCTCAGGTGTAAAAAATCACATCCCCGATGAAAGAACCTATGGATGGTGCGGTATAAAAGAGCGAACGAACAAAATAACGATATGAAGCGGAACAACATGCTGGGTAAGGACGGTCTTACCATCACAAGCGCCAATCATTTGGCGAACATCGCGAAGGAGATGTACGAAGCTCTGGTGAGCAAACTCGAATCTTTGAGATTCTATTCAAGGGACTACATGCTTGCCATCGCAGGCAAAACCTTCCGAGTGGAGAACGAGTCGGAAACGGCTGAGCTTAAGGAACTTGCTTCAGGCCTCAGGGAGGTCGGAGCTCTAAAATCCCTTATTGCGTATTTGAGGGAAGGCATCAAAGCGAAGAACCAAATGACCTCTGATTCCGCTTTTGAGGAGCACATCGAGGAACTTATCAAAGCAGGCAGAGAAGACCTTAAGAAGCCAAAGTCGAAGGATGAAGTGACCTTTGAGGAGGAGTTAGCGAAGCTCTCCGCAGAGCAGAAAGCAAGGTACTATGCCCTTGAAGCGAAGTGTGCGACTATTGGCTCTTTTATTCACCCCGACGGAGCATTCGCCAAAGCACGCAAGGATTATTTGGAACACACGAAAGACCCTATCAAAGTTGTGGGAAAGGGGCAGGAAGCGGAAATAAACACTTATTCAAGCAGTTTCACCGCTGAGCAGATTGACACGGTGTTCTTCGAATTGCAGAAGGAGTACAGAAACCTTCAGGCTGAGTTCAACAAACTCAAGTCCGAGGTGGACGAGAAGGTGGCTGAAGCCAATAAACAAATTGCCAATGAGGCGTTGACCGCCATGAAGCTTTGGGTTGACACCCGAAAGGTGGAGAGGGCTCAGTATGACTCGGAGGTCAAAGCTCTTAAAGTTGTTATCCCTCAGAACCTTAGGGAAGTCTATGAAAGGGTGAACGCTGTTGCGAACGCAAAATAGTTCTTTGATTATTGTCCAGGACCCCGGCCGCCGGTTTAGGGGGTTGGGGGTCCGAATATGGATAGCCGAAGGGAGCTGATCTCAACGCCAGGCAAATAAAACAGGAGAAATCCTCTCTTTCCGGACGACACGATCCTCAAGCGGCCACGAGCCAGGTTGGTAAGCTTATCAGCAGTCCCAATAGGGAGCAACCAAGGCCGCGTTAACAAAAAAGGCTGACCTCGCTATCGCACTCGATTTCGAGTCGTCCGGGTTCTAGACATGGCTCTTGTCTGTATTCCCCGAGGCTATCCATAGGTCAATAATAAATCAACACAAAAAGAATGACGACCATACGAATCTGCGAAGAATCTGATGCCCGTCTGATGATCAAGGACGGAAGTTTTATTGACTATATCAACATGTGGAGCGAGCGATTCCCACAGAAGAACTTGTTGACCCACATCAAAGAACTGCATGCCAAATATGGATTGAAAGTATCGGATGCCCGAATGGTGGCGGACACGATGGGTGCGGACGAGGATGTAATATTCGAGATAGGCAGCAATGCGCTACTAAAAAAACGGAATGACAAATTAACTGCCTACCGTAGAATCAAAGACCTATGGGTAGCTGTTGATGACATTACGGAAGCATTTGATTATCAACCAATCATAACAAGACTATGCGAGGAGGGCAAAATCCTGCGGGCCAAATCTGTCAAGGAACTCGCCAAGAGCATAACGGTTTATCTGCAAAGGCACTGGATGAGAGATGTGCTCTTAACCTTTGGCGAACACGAGATCTGGAAGGTCTCAAATGATAACAGGATTTTGATCTACTCTCATACCCCCAAAGAGGAGTTCATTTTCCACACCAAGGAAGACATCGCAGAACAGATTGAACACTACCGTACTGAACACAAGCTTCACTTCTCTTAATTATCCCCGTCACAGAGCGTTGTAATGCTCGTCAGAGACCGGCTCCAACCATTCATTGCTGGCGCCTTCCTTCACGTCTTTATGATAAGTCAGATGCTGGAACCATGAGTCTTTAGCTGCACCGTGCCAATGCTTGACCTCGGCCGGAATGGCGATGATGGTGCCCGGCGTCATTGGCACTGCCTCCTTCCCCCATTCCTGATACCAACCACGACCAGCGACACAAATCAGCACCTGCACTTGCTTGTGGTGAATATGCCAGTTGTTACGACAGCGTGGCTCAAAGGTGACGTTGGCCATCCCTCCTTCCATCTGAGCGAGGAAACTATTGCCAGTGAAATACTTAGCGTAAGCGGTATTAGGTTCGCCCTTCGGCCATACCAAGAAATCGACAGTCTGGACAGGGGTATATTCCCCGCCATAGACAGACGCCAGAGCTCCACGGAGACGCTCCGCCTCCGCGACACCCACCTTAGTCTCCAGCAGAACCGGAAGGGCTCGAAGCTCCTCATCGGAAACACCCATGTTGCGAGCTCCGGACACATGGGCGATAAGCTGAGGCTCGCAGCCAGGAAGAGATGAGATCGCGCTTACTGTGACAACTTCCCTATCCGCGAAAGAAAGGTTATTCCGGGCGAATATATCACCGAACAAATGGGCCTTCAGATAATAATCCGTCGCAGGCACAAAGCTGTAATTGAATGGTTTCCCAGTAAGGCGAGTCTGGACCTCGGTCCCCTGCTTCAGGGCATCGTAATCCCCGGGAAGCGGATCAGCGTCTTTGCCGGGATTGTCCTTGATCCCAGCTGCCTTGCGCTGCTCCAAAACACGTTGCAACACGCCAAGTCCATTCAGAGACCTTGGAAACCCCGTATAGGCATAAAGCTGCGACAGAGCCTCTTTCGCCTCACTGATAGTAAGTCCATTGTCAAGCGCGCCGGCAATAGCTGTTTCCAAACCAGCGATGTCCCCTTTTGCCTCAAGGGCTGCAATGACGGCAAGACCCTGCCGACGGGGTGTAAGTATATCCTCCATATTCTGAGCGTTCATTGTCAAAACAGACAGCAAAAAAGCGATGAAACAAAAATGCTTTTTCATTGTTCTTAAACTATTTCGTTGTTACCTCTAAACCAAAAAGCCGAGCGACGTTATCAGCAAGGATGGAGTTAGGATCCAGTCCGTGAGAGCCCAAGCGGCCTTCCAACGCTTTCTTCGCGCCAATAAGCGCCGGTGCGGCGACATAGGGATAATCAGAGCCATAGAGAATGTGTGACGGCTCAGTGATAGTAAGGAGTGACTCTATCGCATCATCCGTGGCGGCCCCGGCGAGGTCGAAGTACAGGCGGGAAAGATTGGCGTCCACATCAACAGGACGCATATATCCTTGAGAAACCATAACCGGCATCAAACCTTTGAAGCGTGGCAGAGCGTTAGGCATAAACGAGCCGCAATGCGGAACCACCACCTTCAGATCCGGATATCGGACCAACACATCATGAGCGACCATATTCAATATGGCGCGTGTGGTCTCGGCAAGATACTCGTAAGAAGCCAGAGGAACGGACGAAATCAATTTGTCATTGACTGCGGATGGCTTGTGAGGATGAGTGATAATGATGGTCTTCCTACTATTCAAATAAGCCATCAGAGGCTCAAGCTCCTCGTCACCCAAATATTGTCCGTAACTGTTGGTGGCTAATTTAACTCCGTCAGCCCCAAGTACTTCCAACGCATATTTCGCTTCTTTGATGGCAGCCTTCACGTCTGGAAGAGGAAGGGCCGCGCAGAATAGGAACCGACCTGGATGCTGAGCTTTCAATGCCGCTGCCTCCTCATTGAACTTGCGGCAAATGGCGGCCGACTCAGCGGCTTTTCCAAAGAAAGGCTGCGGGGCTGGCATAGTGAGAACCGAAGTCTGGATTCCCGCCTCATCCATAAACTTGAGATGCTCCTCTGCACTCCAGGAAGGGATAGGATACTTCTCGTCCATTTCCATTCCATGAGCCTTGACTGCTTTCATGTATGACTCTGGAATCATGTGACTATGAATGTCAATCACTCCAACTACAGGCTTGGCTGGTTGATTACCAGGAGCGGCCGAAGGCGACTCAGGATAGAATCTTCTTATCTGACGTCCTCCGAGTTTATATTTTTCCCTTAGGGCGGCAGCCTCTTTCATCACCGGAGAGCTATGGTAACGGTTCAAAGCTTCCTGATCCGCCCACTCGTCAATGAGAAGCAAGCCTTCCGGATCATCCGCCGGGAAAAAATAATCGTAGCGGACGCAGCCTTCAATGGCGCGGATCTTGGCGGCGATACCGCTCTTCTCCATCTCCTCGACATATTTCCGGGCGTTTCCGTTTTCCGCGGAATACCGGATGTTAATAATTAGCTGGGCACTTGCCAGCTGCGATACAATAGCCATAAGTGCTATACAGATTAAATACTTTTTCATCATAATGACAAAGTTACCGAAATTTTGCCTTGTCCAGCCTTCAGGAAAGATTTCAATTCATCCAAAGAGCCATATTCAATCTTACCGATGCTTGTGTAGCTCCAGGAGTTGCTGCCATAGAACAGCACAATCTGATTGCCGCTGTAAAGGATCACATCGCCAGGTTGGGTCGTGATGTTTTTATCACTTGTAGGAAGTGACCGCCCCAACGCACCAACCTTTTCAAAGCCACCATAGTCGTTGGCCTCATAAGTGATGGATGCGCCTCTAAGAGCCGCTACAAGGGCTTTTGTCGCTTCATTCTCAACGATTTTCACCGGGAGCGACTTCCCGGAGATAGTGATCTTGATTGTCTCGGGCATACTTTCAGTTGATTTGAGAAAACCTGCTAACCAATCCTTTACCAAAGAATCTTGTTTAGATCTATTGGAAGCGTTGATCCATAAATTATCCTTGTAGAAAACACCACCGGGAACAAGCCTCTTAGCATCAGCGACAACAGACGAGATGCCGCTTGAGTGGCTGGAAACGATCAGGCCGATGTTCTTGTCTTTCATCTTTGAGCCTTCCTGGAATAGGTAGCTCTGCATGATGGCCGCCATATTGCTCCACCAAAGAGGTGTGACGATGATAATCGTGTCATAATCAGCGGCATTACGGCTCACGGATTTGATGCCTGGATAGCTGGAGGCGTTATCCGGCTTTTCCCTGATGGCCGAGATCAGTCCGCTCCCGATGGCGTAATTGTTGGCCGCGTAATCCAAGCCTTCCTGGGCAGGCAGGATCTCCAACACATCAGCCTCAATGTTCGCGGTAAGTGAGCTGACAATGGATCTGCAATTACCTGTGAAACTGTAATATACAACAAGCGTCTTGCTACTTGCCTCCTGAGAGGCGGGCGTCTCTCCCGTTTTTTCTTCCTCTTCTTTACCGTTGTTATTCTCCATTTGCACTTCCTGTGGAGTTTCGGGTATATCGGTGTCCGGCAGCTTCTCACAAGAGAGCACCACAGGGAACAGAACCGCCAAAACGGTGATTGCTAAAGTCCGGAACATACTATTTCAAATTCTCTTTGAAGAAAGTCTCCATCTTGTCGTAAGGAATCACACCGGCCACATCATCGTAAAGATCGACGTGAGACGCACCGGGGATAACAAGAAACTCTTTGTTGCCCACAGTGGCGCTCTGGCCTTCGACATGCTCCCCGGTCATCAGGCCGAAGGCATATTCACTGAAATAGCGGCTATGCGCCTTCTCCCCGTGGATGAGAAGCACAGGATTCTCAATCTCGCTCGCCCAGGCCAGAAGTGGCTGATTCATAAAACTTTGACAACCGATGATGTTCCAGCCATCGTTGGAATTGCCGCTACGCTCGTGGTAGCCGCGAGGAGTCTTGTAATATGAGTGATAGTCCTTGACAAACCAGGGGGCATCCTCCGGAAGCGGATCGACAACACCACCAGCGCGCTCATAAGTTCCTGAAGCATAGTCCTTAGTGCGCTGTGCAGCCAATGCCTTGCGCTTTTCCATCCTCTGGGCGGGAGTATCCTCGCTCGCGAAATAGCCTTCGACATTGACCTTGCTCATGTCGTACATCGTGGATGCGACAGTCGCCTTGATGCGAGGATCAAGTGCCGCTGCGTTAACGGCCATGCCACCGAAGCCGCAGATACCGATAATACCAATACGCTTAGGATCAACAAGTTCACAGTTGGAAAGGAAGTCCACTGCAGCCAGGAAGTCCTCAGTGTTTATGTCGGGGGAAGCCATCCTGCGAGGCTCACCACCAGACTCACCGGTGAAAGAAGGGTCAAAAGCGACTGTCACGAAGCCTCTTTCGGCCATATGCTGCGCGTACAGTCCCGAAGACTGCTCCTTAACCGCACCGAAAGGACCGCTGACCGCGATAGCCGGAAGCTTGATGGCCGCGTCATTCCCGGCCTGACCGGGAATCTCCTTGGGCACGTACATATCCGCCGCCAACTCGATGCCGTAGCGGTTGTGGAAAGTAACCTTGCTATGTTCGACCAATTCGGATTTCGGGAAGGTCTTGTCCCATTCCTGAGTAAGGGAAAGTGTGCTCATATCTTTTGATTTTTTGTTGCAGCCTACAAGCATCAAAGACGCGAGGGCGATTGGAATAAAATATCTCATAATCAATGTTTTCGCAAAGTTAGGCCATCATCCGGTAATTCTTTTACCGATTTTAGCCGAATATCTACCAATATCGCAGAAATTTGGATTATTAGGTGAATATTTCTACCTTTACAAGCGTTATGAAGACCATTCTTCACGTCTCCGACCCCAATATCTACGCCAGCTATCTTGGCGCCCCAACGCCGCATCCGCTGGTGAACGTCATACACTATGACGAAGTCTCCCCCATCCGATCCAGCCTGAACCAATACGGTGTCTATGGCCTATTCATCCAGAGGAACTTCCCGAAGAACCTCACATATGGCATGAAGATGTTCGACGCTGCCGACGGCTCCATAATCGCCGTCGAGCCTGGCCAAATCGGCGGAAAGGAAGACGATGGGGAAAAGATATTCATCAGCGGCTGGGTACTAATGTTCTCGCCGGAGCTCCTCCACGGAACCGACCTGGAAACAAGGATGAAGGACTATCATTTCTTCTCTTATTTCGCCACGGAGACCCTTAAGATGGATCCTTCCGAATGGGGACGTATCACTCAGATGCTCACCCAGATGCGGCACGAGTTGCAGGAAAACCCAGACTCCCCCGCCCTCCGATCCGTCATCCTCGCCTACATACGCCTCGTCCTGGAGTATTGCAACCGCATCTACCTGCGTCAGCTCTCAAAAGAAGAAAACACATCATCTGACATTCTGAAACGCTTCCACAACCTGCTTCGGGATTATTATCTCGAGGGCAGGCAGTTGGACCAAGGCGTTCCCTCCGTCCAGTACTGCGCTGATCAGCTGGCATATTCCGCCCGCTACCTTGGAGATGTCATCCACAAAGCAACCGGCGGCACAGCCATCGGCTACATCCATTCTTTTGTAATAGAACAAGGGAAAAACCTCCTTATGAACGGGCACAATATCGGGGAAACCGCTCATTTACTGGGCTTTGAGTACCCTCACCACTTCACCCGCCTTTTCAAAAAAACAACCGGGATCACCCCCTCCGAGTTCCTCGGAAAAGACTAGCCATTACGGAAGCTCATCGAATCCGACGGCCCTCAAACCGCACTCCTTGGCAGTAGCGAGGATCTTTTCAAGCCATTCGGTCTTCATATTGTTCCCCTTCGCGTCAGGAGAAATCCCATGCGACGAAAGCACGAAGACTTTCTTCTCCTTAGCGGCCTGGCGGACGAGTGAAAGTATCTCGTCAATGTCAGTTCCATATTCCTCCCCAGCGAAAGCGGAATCTATCCTAACCGGCATCGGGGACTCGGAAGCGGCCAGAACGGCATCATTATCAATCGGTGTGTGCTCGCCGCGCACATGTGAGAACCCCCATTGCTTGAACAAGGCGTCAGTCTCGTCAGTGCGGCGGCAATAAGGGTAAGAATACGAAGTTATAGGAATATAAGCGACTTTGCAGGCATACTGCTGCGGCTCGATTTCCTCCTTGAAGAACATGGCCGCCCCTTTGGCCGCCACCTCCTCATCTGCCTTAGCATGGTTAAGGCCATGAAGTCCGACTGAATGCCCTGCCTCATAAAGCCGTTTCATCACCCCGACAGCCTCATTATTGATCGGGCCGGACACGAAGAAAGTTGCGTGGGCGCCATACTTCTCGAACAGAGGCATGGCATTGACCCAGTCCGCGAAATTGCGGTCATCGAAAGTGAGGACGAGCATGCCCTCTCCCTCCGCAGGGAAACAATTCTCAATCACCAAGTTAGTCACATCAGCGCCATCTATGAACTTCCTCGAGCGCTCCCCGCCCCATCCAAGGTGGTCACGCACACGCAGAGCGTTAAGGTGTTTGCGTGTACAGTTCCTGAAAGTGATATTCTCAGGACGCCTGGATCCGGAGCTAGTGAACGAGATCGGCATGAGAGACTCGAATCGGCAGTCTTCGAAAGTGACGTTGCGGATCCGCCAATCATCGGCAAGGGCATCAGATTCCACAGGTCTCGCACATTCCAGCACTTCGCAATTACGCACATGAATATCATCAATGTACACCCCTCTTTGCCCTGGAGTCCAGGCCGGGCAGAACCCTATTCCGAAAGACGACTCATGGAAACGGCAGTTCTCAATCTCGACGTTACGGACTATTCCCGTACCTATGCCGATGCGAGCCGCATAGCAGCATGACCAGACATCACAATTGGTGATGCGTATGTTCTCACATGGATGCTCATCGGCACGGCACTGGTAGCTGTAGCAGGCGCGTATTGCGAATCCGTCATCACCCGTACGAATTGTGCAGCCATCTATGGTCACATTGCGTGTGCAGTCAATCGAGAAACCGTCAGAGTTCGCTATCGTCCTGTCGGCATCAATCGTAACATTGTGAATGTCAATATCTTCACAGCAACGAGCGTGCACCGTCCAACATGGCGTGTCCTTCAAGGTCACGCCTTCCATCCGGATTTTGTTGGAAAGGAATAAGGCAACCATAGGTCCAGGACGGAACCATGAGCGGTCAATCGGATGAAGTTTCAAGCCATATTTGTACCAAGGGAACCTGCTGTCCTCGTCACATTCTCCAAAGAAAGCAGGACCGCTGCCGTCTATGATACCCTCGCCCGTGATAGCCACATCCTCCACCTTGTAGGCGATGACCAGGTGAGCTCCGCTCCACTCTTCAGGATTGGCCCAAAAGTTCTCCGGAAACGCGTCATTGGCATTATAGTCCTCTTTATGGACACTGCCTTTTAGCACCGCTCCCTTGTCCAGATGCAGTTCGACATGTGAACGGAGCCAAATAGTGCCTGTCATCCAGGTCCCTTTGGGAACCACAACGGTGCCGCCACCCGCGGCTTCAGCCGCATCCATTGCCTTCTGAATGGCCTCAGTGGCCATTTTACCAGTTCGAGCCCCATATTTGGTGATTGGATAGACCGTGGCCTTCCGGAGAAGGGTCCCTGAGCCTGTCGAAGGGACGGAGAACTGACCGGCCAGGGCGGTCAAGGCAAACATCAGCGAAACAATAGACAGAGCGAACCTTTTCATGACACTAGCGATTGATTATATAGCAAAGTTAATAGGTTTTTAGTTAACTTTGGACCAGATCGTGAAGATATAATGTCTCTTGTCCTGCATAAAAAAGCCTTTCGCGAACTGACTCTCGACGAGCTCTACGAACTCCTGCGAGTCCGCGGCGAAGTCTTCGTCGTGGAGCAAAACTGTGTCTATCAAGATCTTGACGGAGATGATCAAGCATCGATCCACTTGTGGCTAACCTCTGACGACAAAGTCGTCGCGCTCTGCAGGGTATGTCCTGCCGGAACACATATGAAAGAGGTCTCAATCGGGCGTGTCATCACGACCGAGCGAGGCAAAGGCTATGGCAAGCGGATCATGCTTGAGGGCATAGAGGCGGCAAAGGAGTATTTCAATGCCAAAGTCATTGAAATAGAGGCACAAGAATATGCCAAAGGCTTTTACGAGCAGGTAGGGTTCTGTCAGTCTTCCGCACCGTTCATTCTAGACGGCATTCCTCACATCAAAATGACGCTCCTTACTTCAAATAAGCCTTGATAATCCGCACATCCTCTATGGGACGGTCAAGAGCGTCAGTAGGCACCCGCTGGATCGAGTCAACAACTTCAAGACCCGAGACCACCTCACCGAAGACCGTGTACTGCCCATCAAGATGCGGCGTCCCACCGACGGTCTTATAGACCTCACACATCTCGGGCGTAAGCTTCACCTTTCCGCCAGTCCGGTCATCAAGCCGCTTCTGGACGTTCTCAATCCCTTCATCATCGAATATCTTGCCCCATACGATGTAGAACTGCATCGCAGAGCTGCGCTGCTCCGGATTGATGTCGTCTCCCTCACGAGCCGCCGCCAGGACCCCGCGGCGATGGAATATTCCTTGATCCAGACGGAACTCGGCAGGCACGGTGTAAGGCTTGTCACCCTCACCCAAAGGTGCGCCCGGAGCAGCGTTCTTCGAATCCGGATCACCACCCTGAATCATAAATTCCTGGATCACACGATGGAAGAGAAGCGAGTCATACGCACCCTCCTTCACCAATTTGACGAAGTTATCCCGATGAAGAGGAGTGGCATCGTACAGTTTCAGTTCGATGACACCCTTCGTGGTCTCCATCACCACGATGTTCTCACTTTTCTTACAAGCGAAAGCCAGCAGAGGCAAAAGCGCTAAGATCAACAACTTTCTCATAATAACCTATTTCGCGATAAAACCTGTAACCAGCTTGAACACAGGCTCATAGCTGTCAAACTTCACGGTCTTGATGTTGTCCGCCGGGGTGTGGTAGTGCGGGAAAGCGCTTCCCTCTTGATTTTCCAGGAATATGCATGGAACACCCCTGACGGCGAACGGATAATGGTCACTGTTGGCAGCCAGAGCACCGCGGTCAATTTTGGTGAACAAATGCCCTTCGGAATTGACAGCCTCGAATGTTGGGAAGGCAGCCATACCCGCATCGCTTACCTCACAGTAGATGGCCGGATTGTCGTCACCGATCATATCAATATTAAACAGATACTTTATTTGCTCAAGCGGAACCGACGGATGCTCAGCGAAATAGGTCGAACCTCTAAGGTTTGCGTCTTCTCCTGAGAAAGCCACGAACCACATGTCATATTCAGGCTTATTCTTAGCGTAATACTCCGCCAGCGTCACGATTGTAGCGGTGCCGGAAGCGTTGTCATTCGCGCCCGGGTAGTACACTTTCCGCCCCAGATTGCCCAAGTGGTCATAATGAGCCGTGAATACATAGCAGCCGTCATGCCGCTTGCCTTCAACCTTAGCGATCACATTGAATAGCCCATAATCATTAAGGAACTCGTTGTCAACGTTCAACTTTACGCTCCGCACGCCTTCGATGGCCTCAGGAGTCACCCACACAATCGGCTTATCCACAACTCTTTCCCCGTAGGCTTTGAAGAATTTGATAGGAGCGGCCCAAGTGTAAAGCAGACCTGCGTTAGGGTATTCCCCTGCCTTCTGGAGTCTGGAGAACACCTTGCTGTGTTTGTAAGTGAACCAGAAATCGCAGCAAACCATGCAGCCCTTATTCTCCGGCTTCGCCAAATCGGCCAGCATCGCGTCGGGGTCGAAATTCAGGGTGTCCACATGATAGACAGGGAATTCCCCTTTCACGCCGGGAGAATATTCCCGCATCGAGAAATCCACTCCCGCGCGGAGCGGCTTCCCATCGGCCCACATCTCCATAGCGCCGCAGAAAGTGTTGATATTGATGGAGAAAGGCTGTGTGGTCACTTCATCAACCCCAGCCTTCCTGAACTCCTTGACAAGGTACTTCCCCGCCTTGTTAGCTCCATCCCTGGCGTAACCTCGACCCTGGAACTTGGCAGAGCTGAGAGTCTTCACGACTTTCTTGAAATGCGGCAGATCCTGCGCGGGAAGATGCAGGCAGACAAGTGACAGCAGTAATATAAGAATCCTTTTCATCGCGTACCTGTTTATAAACACCGAAAGATAGTGTTTTTTTAGAAAATTTTAAAATATCGCTTGCGATATAAAAATAAAGTTGTATATTTGCATCGTGAACGATATAAATAAACGATAAAACACTAATTATTATGGACAAGCAGAAATCAATCCAGGCTCTTCAGGCCTACGCTACCGGCCTCGCCGCCCAGTCACTCCAGCACAAAGTTGAAAGCAAGATCTTCGCCGCTCAAGGCCTCACCAAACTCGGAGAGAAATATGCCGAGCACGCTGAGGAAGAAATGGGCTGGGTCGACAAATTCATCGACCGCATCATCGATCTCGGCGGAACCCCGAAAGTTGAGACCGCTCCCGCCATGCCGACTTGCGACGATCCAGTGGAGTACATCAAGGCCGACCTCGAGGTTTCCGTTCGTGAGGTTCCTGTCCTTATGGAGCTTACCACTTCCCTCATGGACGACTTCAAGACCTACGACATTCTCAGGGCATACGCTCTTGACGAGGAAGAGGACATGTATTGGAGCCAGCAGCAGCTTGAGCTCATTGAAAAGATCGGACTTCAGAACTGGTTTGTGAAGCAACTTTAATACCTAAAGTCATGGCTAAGATTTACGATTTTAAAACCCTCAATAACAAGGGAATAGAGGTTGACTTTGCTCAATTCGAAGGGAAAGTCCTGATGGTAGTCAACACGGCATCCAAGTGCGGTTTCACCCCGCAGTACGACGGCCTGGAGGCCCTTTATCAGAAATATAAGGACCAAGGCTTCGTGATCGTCGGCTTCCCTTGCGACCAGTTCGCCGGACAGGAGCCCGGCTCCAATGACGAGATCGCTGAGTTCTGCCGCCTGAACCACGGCGTGACCTTCCCTCTGATGGCCAAGACCGATGTCAACGGCGCCAACGCTGAACCCATATTCGAGTACCTCAAGACTCAGGCTCCCACCGAGGAATATAGCGGACTGAAGGCCAAGGCCACCAGGAAACTCCTCAAGGGCATCAGCAAGAGTGTGGAGAAGGATAGTGACATCCTTTGGAACTTCACCAAGTTCCTCATTAACCGCGACTGCACTGTCGTCAAGCGTTACGCTCCCACCACGACTCCTGAGGACATCGAGAAGGACATTCAAGGAATGATATGATCAAAGAGGAATTCAAACTGGACAACCAGCTCTGTTTCCGGCTCTACACCGCTTCGCGCCTTCTCACACAGGCCTATCATCCGTTGCTCTCGGAGCACGGGCTGACCTACCCGCAGTACCTTGTGCTGCTGGTCCTGTGGGAGAAGGACGTGCGGCCGGTTAATGACATCGCCAAGCGCTTGTATTTGGAGACAAACACCGTCACTCCCCTGCTTCAGCGCATGGAGAAAGAAGGCGTCTTGTCACGCAATAGAGGTGAGAAAGACGCTCGTCAGATGATAGTCTCCTTGACAAAAAAAGGTAAAGACCTCCAGAAGAAGCTTGCGGAAGTGCCTCACACAGTGGGCAATACGGTCGTCTGCGAAAGCACTTCGCCCCAAAACGCACCGGACCTTTTCCGGATGCTTGACGACATTATTTCGAAGCTAAACTCACTTTCCCAGTAATCGCGTCGGGCGGCACGGCCCTCGCTAGACGTTGCCCGGACTACTCGCATCGGCCATGCTCGGCCGCTCGCTAACTCGGGCCTGTCGGCCCTCAGACACACGCTCGCTATTGGCCGGCCTGGCTCTCACTCGCTATGTCCGTTCTCCTAAGTCCGCTAGAGGGGCGTCCGCCCCGCCGCTCCCAGATATCAACCGCAGAGGTAGCTGAGAGACAACATTTAGGGTGGTTTTGTAATTTGATAGACACCTGAGGTGGTCAAGAGACGACATTGGGGGCGATATTGTCGCCTGAAGAACACCTTTGGTGACTGAGCAACCTCCCGGTCCCTGAATTTGTCGAACCACCAAGAGCCAGTCGAAGGGACGTAAAGCAGCGGCCAGGCTGCACTGACAACTTGCGATGTCATACCAATAGTTTTCACTAAACAGCTCACGTTGAATAAGTTACATTAAGATGCATAGTACGGTTTACCATGCGCATCTATTTAACTGCTTGTAAATTTGAGACTTACAGAAAACACAAACGTGTCGTCCGGTGTTGTCTGGTAGCTAATATTCAATTAGTAAAGCTATGTCCAAAACACGCTGACTTTGTTCAGTCTTCAGCTGAGGCCTCAGGCCCAAATTGGCCCCTGTGGCACCAGCCGTGGTGCCACAGGGGCCGTTTCAGCACCATTAGTGGGACCTGTGGCACCAGCCGTGGTGCCACAGGGACGAGCGAATGATGTTTAATCAGACAGGCGCACGAAAAGCCGTGTCGGGACGAGTTGAAATGGACAGGCGCCCGAAATCGTTCCAGCCACCCTGCATCTTGCCGTCGTGGCAGTCCTTGATGAAAGTCCGCAGGGTTCTTTGGGCATATTCACTCCTGTCGGTGTGCTCGTAATGCTGTATGCGATCGACCTTTATGCGCCGGTAATTCTCGGGGAACGAAAGGTAGTTCTTCCAGGCCTGCGGGTCCGCCTTGATCGCGTCGAGCACCCAGTCCTCGAACACGAATTTGGCCGGGTCCAGGTCAGGCGCCACCGCCAGCCCGGCAGGAGTCATCTCCCCCAGCCTGACTAACCGCCGGCACCGCTCCAAGTTCTGCTCGCACCAGTTGCTCCGCTTCCGGCGAGGCGTGAAATGCTGTATGGCCTTTCCCTCGTCGATCCTCTTCATCGTGCTGTCGATCCACCCGAAGCACAACGCCACCTCCACGGCGTCCACATAGCGGATCACCCCCGGGCAATCCGCCGCCGCCCGGTTGACCCGTATCCAGAAGTCGCTGACACTCTGGTGGTTATCCAAATACCACCGGTACAGTTCCTCCCGGCTGGAGATGGGAAGTATGAGGGTCACGTCCATAAAAGAAGCAGATCTTTGAACCTTTTGAACAAAGGTAAGAAAATGATTGTGGAAATATATTCACTTAATAATGCTATATTTATGAGAAATTCCGCGATAATGAGAAAGCACTGGATTGATAACCTCCGTTGGGTGACCGTTCTATTGGTCTTGCTCTACCACGTGATATATTTCTACAACAACAAGGGAGTCTTCGGAGGGATTGGCGGTTTCGGCGACGGCCCGCAGTACCAAGATGTCGTTATGTACATCCTTTACCCCTGGTTCATGCCCCTGCTATTCATACTCGCGGGCATAAGCGCCCGCTACGCTCTTGTGAAGCACACCGCCAAGGAATGGTTCAAGGCTCGCACACGTAAACTGCTGGTACCTGGGACGATAGGCCTTCTCGTGTTCCACTGGATGGTGGGATATTTCAACACAGCCGTAGCCGCCAGAGAGGGAGTATTCGACGGAGTCCCGGTGATTGGCAGGTACTTTATCTGCGCTTTCAGTGGCATTGGACCGCTATGGTTCATCCAGCTGCTATGGCTCCTCTGCGCCGTGCTGCTTTTGATCCGCACGCTTGACCGCAAAGACAGGTTCTGGAGCTGGTGCGGGAAAACAGGCATCGTCACGATAATCCTGCTGGGCGTCCTTTTCTGGGCCGGAGAAAAAACTTTGATCCGTAATCCCCGCCCCGAAAGCCTGGACGGCCTTCTCAACCTCTACAAACCCCTATTCTACCTGATTCCTTTCCTTCTGGGCTATTTCGTGTTCTCCCACAACGAGACGCAGGAAAAACTCAAGAACGCCTGGATTCCTCTCATGGCCTGCGCTGTCATCTCCGGGGGCATACTCATCTGCACCACCTTCGGTCAGAACAACACTTCCCCGGAATATCTCGGCAGCCCTCTCAACTGCCTCTACGGGTGGCTCGCCTGCCTCTCCATGATGGGTTGGTTCCAGACCAAATTCGACCGCACAGGGACCTTCGCAAGCTATATGACCCGTTCAAGTTACGGAATATATATAGTTCACTATCTGACGATTGCCTCTTTAGGCTATATGATGAAACAATACACCCAACTACCCCCCTGGGCCATGTACGCCATCCTAATGGCAGCGGTCTTCACCCTCTCCCCTCTCCTCTACGAAACCCTCCGCCGCATCCCCTTCGTCCGATGGGCCGTGCTGGGGGAAAGGAAAAGGCGGGCGTAGTGTTTTCAGGAAAAGACAATATTTCTTCAGGCCATTTTGTGAGAAATAATTTGTATACTCTGCAGAAGCATTCTGTCTATTTATAATCTGTGGCAGAATTGCTGCTGGGTACATACTTCATATTTATCCTTGCCATTTAATCATTGGCTCAGGTTCTTCACGGCGATTTAAGGCCCTCGCCATCCCCTTCCCTTTCTCGGTCGCGAGCCTGTCGGGATTAGGGGTGACTCCGACTCTTCCGAGGTCCAGCCTGTCGGCGTCGAAACAGGCGTCTATTGTCGGGTTGCCGGTCTTATGAGCGACGGTGTGAAGGCGACAGGCTTCCTTCAGGAGTACGAGGTCGTCGTCGCACACATCCTTTAAGAGCGTATTCCTCACAGCATCAATGAATATCGCCACTCTCGCCCCGTGGTCCGGATCATCACCGTCATCACTTCGGCAGCAATCGTGGAGATAGGCGAACAAGCCGACGACAAGGGGGTTGACCTCGGGCGTGAGCAATTTCTGACCATTCGCATACACCCGATCCCAATGGCCGATCCCGTGCAATTCCCCGCCTTGCACATTCGCTATGACATATTCACGCACCCGCTGAACAATTTCATCCATATAGACAATCAATCCGAAGTACTATTAGCAAATATAATTTATCTTTGCATTATAACAACACCCCCTATGCCACTATCACATTCCCAACGAATAAGAATATTCAATTCCACCCTGGCGGCTATCCGTCAGGGCTGGTACCTCTCCCCTTCCGGCCAGAAGGTGGAACTTCCTGCGACTCAAGAGGTTATGTCCGCAGCAAAAATGTATTCCGAGCCGGTACGGGTGTTTGCCACTCCCAGTGGCAGTGCGGCACCCGCCTCGCCTATCCGAACCGAGGTGCGGGTGGAGGACAGCGACTGCGTGCTTGCGGCCAAGCGGCTCATCGACGAGGGCTACAATCCCGCGATGCTGAATCTGGCCGACCTCTATGTGCCGGGCGGCCTGGTGGAGTTCGGCTCCGGAGCGCAGGAGGAAAACCTGTGCCGCCGCAGCAACCTCATCCTCTCGCTCTACCATTTCTCGAGGGACAGGATCCGGCAATATCCCGACCTCGGCCTCGCGCCGAACGAGGAGCAGTATCCGATGGACGAGCAATTCGGGGGAATATACAGCGGCACCGTCACTTTCTTCCGCGGCCCCGAATCGGACGGCTACCCGTTCGAGGACGTAACCTACAATATTCCAGTGATTTCCGTGGCGGCGATTAGCGGTCCACGCATCGGAAGGGACGGTCTGATGTTCCCCGAGGAGACCGCCCTCACCTTGGACAAGATGCGCACCATCTTCCGGATCGGAAAGGACAACTTCCACGACTCCCTCGTCCTCTCGGCGATGGGGTGCGGCGCATTCGCCAACCCCCCAGCACACATAGCGAAGCTCTTCCACCAAGTCATCGAGGAAGATGAGTTCCGGAATATATTCAAACTCATCGATTTCGCTATCATCGACGGCT
>JAEEGH010007225.1_pt1 | contig 26819 bp, 23 predicted proteins | sample 9134181 | NCBI WGS metagenome assembly JAEEGH01 (sample SAMN16246544, study PRJNA631951) | gut metagenome | biome: gut microbiome; feature: rumen; material: DP-attached | host: Bos | place: Iran: Karaj | collected 2018-10 | reverse complement strand
GATGGACGGGAAGTGTACTTCAAACTAATCCACTACGTGCCGGAAGCCAAGGCGCCAGCTCTGAGGATGGCCACCTTTGGCTCGGTACCATTCAAACCATTGATGATATGAACAGGACGATGAACATTGTATTACTTTGGGTGACCAGTGTCGCATTGCTGGCTGACCTTGTTTTCATCGGGTATCTCATGATGCCATGATTGAAGGATGGGCGCAGTCCGCTATGCTTGAAACCGCTTGAAGCAAGACAGCACGCATGAAGTACGAGCCTGCGAGCACTCATGCAATGCGCACTCGCAGTCTCTTGTCATTGCTAACCTGTAGTGTTATGCTCCTTAACATGATTACTAATCATTTTAAGGATATAGCGCAGAGGGCTGTTTATGCCCGTACCTTGACTCGCTCTGACCATCTCATCGTAGAAAGCTTCGAAGTCGTCAAATTTGCAGACGGCTTTGATATCTTCTTTCTTGTCTTCGATAGCCTGCTCGTCCTCTTCACTGTTGGCACTAATGCTGAACAGAAAGTCCTTCAGCTTTGCCAAGTTTTTGCTTTCTCGGGACGGTACGGTAAAAGCCTGTCCCTCTGCGAGGGCTTTGAGAGCGCTTTCAGGAATCGTATTGAATCGACGGCAGAACTCTTCGTACTTTGCACGGTACTCTGCCGTCAGGGATATGTCCTTGCATTGTTCTGTCCACTCATCGTACTCATCCATGATCATATTGTCTTCAGCGAGCTGAGATCTTATATCACCAGTATCAGCGTCGCCAAAACTGAATGGAAACAACATTAAATCTGCTGCATGTTCCTCGATTGACGGCTGCTTCCTTTTCCTCTTGGGCGAAGGCTTCTCTTCATCACCAGACTTGGTACGCCTGGAGGGCTTGGTAGCTGATGCCACTCTCACATTCACGTCCTTCATGATCTTGCTCATGTTGAACCTATCCCAGAAGGTGTAAGGCGCTTCCATGAGTGCTTCAGCTACAACCTCTGGTTTGATGTGGTCGTAATACTTCTGAAGTATCTCTGCTCGACGTTTCTTATTAGTGTCATAATCAGCATCCAAAAACATGGACTTCTCTTCAAGCTCTGGCAGCCTCTTTTCAAGACTCTCTTTCTCGCCCTCGCCCAGATACTTTGAATTACTTCCCAGAGAGATGCGGATATCCCTTAGCTCAGCTATCACATCCTCAATATCCTTGCGGTTCCTGGATCGCTCTTGTTCGAGACGGGTAAGTTCATCACGCTCTTCCTGTGGCATACGGTCGATGACCTCATGCAACATGGCCGTGAGGATGATGTTGCTACATCGAGGCAGCTTCCGGAGCTTACTTTTCTGGTCGTCAATCTTCGCGTTAACTTCGTCTACTCGCTGTTGCTGCTCAGGGGTCAGTTCTTGACCAGACTTCTGTAATTCCTGCTCTGCAGAAATCGACTTGCGCAAGCGTGCTATCTCATCATTATATGGCTTGGTGATGATGGCATTCACGGCATCGGTAATGTAAACAGGTTTGTTGCTTCTCAACATACCAGAACGAACACTTGAAAGTCTGCGCCTCCATCTTGCGATCAGCGTGTTACACTGAACACTATAGATGTCACCACCGGGAACGTTTAGACGGACACGCGGAACGAAGCGGTCTACACGATGCAGGAAATCGTTCAGATCATTAACCAGAAGTCTATCAACTTCGCTCACTAAACCCTCACCGGCAGAAAGCCGATAAACAACTTTCTCCGGTGTCGAACCTACCAGACTCTCCCACATGATGCTGGCATGTTCATACACAGCAGCATCTACACTTAGCTTAACTATACTTGCCATACCTTATTATAATTATAAAAATTAGTATGGCACAAAGGTACACCCTCCCTTCAGGAACACCAAGAATTTTTGATTCTTCGTCTTGATTTAACGCATTTAGGATTTTTCGGGTCTTAAATATGTTAAATCAAGAGAAAATTTTGAGCAGTTTTGGTAGCCACCAGATTACTTCGTAATTTCGCTGGCAGAAGACAGAAACTGACAAGCAGTCTCTAAACGCGCAACGCGAACAAGACTTGGTTTCGGGGCCCTCCCCAAAACGTCTTGATTCCACTATAGCCGCCACGGCAAGTGGAATGGAAAGTACTCGCAGGCTCGCACCTTTATAATGTAGAACCAAACAGTAAGTAATATGGCAGAACATCGTATAAACATTCGCACGAAACAACGTTTTAAGGAGTCTGAAAGCGATATTTCAGACGATAGACGGCGACCACATAAAGTGTACTTTACCGATGCCGAATGGAAAGTTATCGTCGGTAAAGCTGACTGGGTAAACCGAGCACCTTCGGTGTATCTTCGTGAGGTTGGATTAGGTTATAAACCGATAGTTCCTGACCCAGAATTTCGACACCAGTTGATGCGTATTGGCGACGACATAAGGAAGCTTTTCGCGTTTCTTAAGGGCATGAATTTGACACAGGAAGACCGCTATCAAACGATGTGTGAAATTGGCTTCTTAAAACGCTGGACTGAGGGTGTATCAAAGATATTGGATTTCCTGGATAAATGGATTAAAAGAGTATAAATTATGATAGCACAGGCGAGAAGTATTGCACACGGAAAAGCATATTCTGAATATGCTGAACGGAAAGAGAAAGCGGTGTTTGTAGGTGCAGATAACATGATTACAAACACGGATATAATATTCGATAATCCGGACTTTATCAATGAACTTTGGAACGAGTTTAAGGAAGCCGGACTGGACTATGTTAGGAAAGGTAAGGACGTCACTCGCGACACTATTGTCATCGAGTTTTCACCGTCCACAAACGAGTCAGAAGGATGGACTCGCGAGCAGTGGTACGCTCACGCTAAAGAGCTGCTGGAAGAGATGGATAAACGTCACTTACAGACTCCGATATGGGACGCTAAAAAGAAGCGTTACAAGCGTAATAAAGACGGCAGCCTGACCATGAGAGACATCCCTCAGACAAAGCTGGCAAAGAGTAAATGGATGGCATATCTTCATAAGGATTCGGAGTCCGGCATCTGGCATTTACACATTATTATTTCGCGCTATAACATGGACAATGAGTTGAACTGCGACGATGAAATTGCTAAGCGAGCGGCACAGGCAGCGGAAGAATTAAACAAGAAATATGGCTACCGTTCGGCAGAGAATATCCACGATGAGCATGCAGCAGAAATACGGCAGATCATTGATGATATACTGTTTGATATGGAGGGTGAAGATATCGATGTTAAGGAGTTCCAGGAGAAAATGAAAGCGGTAACTTTCGTGGACTATAAGGGCAATGTTCAGAACTACGATATGCAATACCATACCGACGATAAAGGGAAAGTGACGGGCTGGTCTGTCAGACGTGGAAACAGTACCTATACTGGCACGGAACTGGGATTCCAACTGCACATTAATCCGAACGCTCATCAGAAGCAATTCTACAAGGATGCCATCTATGATACACTCCGACAAATGAATGACAAGGCTTTCTCCTGGGACAAGTTTACGGATCTTCTGGAGCGTAACCATGGATGCCAGATTGACGTAAAACGTGATTCTAAGGGGGACGTCGTAAACTACTTTATTTCACGTGGCGAGAACAGACCGATGCCGGCTTCTCAGATAGGCGCAAACATTACGGCTAAGAAAATATTCAGCGAGTGGCAGAGAGAACAGAATAATCTTCAGAAACATCAATCTGATACCACTCAGGATGATGAGAAGAAAGTAAGAAGATGGTCGAAAGAGTGGCAGAGGTTAGAACAGGAAAAGCGGGAAAAGCAGGAGGCTCAGCGGATAAAGAAACTTGATGAGCTGGCAAAATCCTATAAAAATGACGGCAGAAGTATGGAGCCTACCGCTACTGAGAAAGAATGGCAGAAGGCTATCCAGGATGCCAAGAAAGCATTATCTGAATATGCTAAAAATAAAATAATGTATGAGGACACAAAGGAGACAATCATTAATGGTGCTGCAGCTAAGGCCGTTGAAAATGGTAACTCGCCATTCATTAATGTTAATCTTCAGGGGGCAGCTCAGGAACTGATGGAGGGTCTGAGCATGACTGGTGGCCAAATATCAAGTGTGATGACAACTGTTGCAGAATCCTTGGTGGGAATGATGATACCGCCTGATATGCCCGTCAGTGCTGGTGGCGGTGGTAACAACGACCTTCCTAAACAGAAGGATGACTGGTGGAATGCCTGGAAGAATGCCTTTGGTATGAAATTGAAAAAAAGTACTTTCCACAGATAAAATAATATATTATGAATAAGAACAGTAAATATGGACCTCAGAGCTTTGAGGGGATGGAACTTCAAAAGGAGGATCATCATCCTGTGGCACCATCCCAGCATGATGGTTACGAGGATATTTTACTCACTAAGAAAATAGTAGATGTTAAGAAGGAACTGACGGAACTGTCTGCTGAGCTGGCAGACAAGCTAAAAGCAGTCAGTGAAAAGAATCAAAGCCAGATACAGACGCTTGAAGAAGTACTGTCTAAGCTGGAGCAGGTAATGAAAAAACTGTGGGAAGCTGGAGGTTATGTAGATGAAATGCTCGACGACATAAAGCGATACAAGGATAAAGGACTTGAATTATCCGATAATGCCCAGAAACAATTCCAGGCTTTCATTATCAAACTTACCGGCAGCATTCATGAAACACTGACAAACGAAGCAGATCTCTTCGATAAGAGATTGAATGATATTGTCACTCAGCAGCAAAACACTCTCGATAAATTGAAGGATGATTTAAAAAAGAAATACGATGACGAGATAAAAGAACTGAGTAATAACTATGCACAGCTGACCGCTAAAACTGAAAGGCTTAACGATAGGATACTCATCCCAAGGAAGGATTTCTGGGCTTTGATGTTACTTTCTTCAGTTATCTTTTTAGGTGGATTCATTAGCTGGGTGAAATTCTGGAGGGTACCAGGGAATGATGTAACAATGAGCTGGATGGTAGCTGCTGGCATAATGGAGTTTATATATATCATATCAACAGGATTGAACACCCTAATCTATAGGGAGGAAACCAAAGGTGAAAGTACAAAGAAGGATGATGATAAGGAAGAAATAAGGCTTTATAGTGTGTCATTGTCTCAGGCCCTTTACTTCATGTTGTTGACATTGGCGGCAGGTGTCTATGTCGTGTGGTACGCTTTAGACTGCTATGCCAGCCCTGCATGGATGAAATACCTGCTACCTGTGGCGTTGGCCTTAAACTTTATATGGATGATGCTGAATGGCATACTGGCACGAATATTCAGCAGTGAAAAGTAGTACTCCCTTTGCAGCTATGGCCAAGAGCATGAAGTGAGAGCCCGCGAGCACTCATGCGGATGTGCAGTGACAGTTACAAACAAAGTAAATTTGATAATACCCTATGGCAATGGCTATCTGGAGAAAGGATGAAGTGATGTACACCGCATTGATGGATCTGATGCGGGTATATCTCCTTCACGACCACACTCCTAACATCGAGCAGCAGCTTCGGCAACAGTTCGATGAATACTTCAAATGGCACGAAGAGAACTGGGAGCGTGGCCGTATCGAGAGCTTTGGCGGGCCTACGGGCAGTCAGCAGAACCGCTACATCCTCGCCGGTAAGCTCGCCCTCGATGCTCCAAGGCTGCTGCCTGGTGATTCAGGATGGATGCGACCTGGGAGACTGGCATCCCTCATCAGATATCTGAATGATATCGCATTTTGCGACATCAAGTGAAATTGTGAAGGGTGCAAGGACGGGCGCAGTCCGCTATGTCTGGCTGCTGATTTATATTCCTGCATCGGTGAGAGTGATATTCCCTATTCAAACAGCTTTTTTTTCGGTAAATGTTTGGTAATCTGAGTTTTTCTTCGTACCTTTGCACTAAGACAAACGAGTTGAAGTGTAAAATGCCGCGATAGTGGCGTAATGTGAGGCACCTTCTCGCTGTGGCGCTCGGACAGTAGCATGGTAACTGGCTACACGCTTTGACGGTTAAAGTCCGGCCAAATTCAGATACATTCTGAAGGGGTAGGTCACAGAACATCCATAGATGATATGGGTGTTCTGTGGCTTTTTTTGTGTGTATACGCTTGTGAGGGTCGCGACTCGCAGCTGAAGAATAAAACAACAACAAGAATGCCATCCTGGTCACCGAGGAACCGCGACACCTCGCCCAGGGTGGCTTTAATAACTACAACAAACAATTATGAAAAAGTCTATTAAAGAGAAAGTAACAATGCTGGCCATGATGGCAGCAATGTGTGTAACGTTCACGGCCTGTGGCGGTGACAGTGATGACGACGGGACTCCCCAGACTCCTACAGGACCGACGGAAAGTACCGAGTATGTGGATCCTTGCCTGGATTTCGGAAGCTCACAGAGCCATGTCAAGGAATACATGACCATCTTTAACTGGGAACTGAATGAGAACAGTAATGAGTACACCTTGCTCTATACCAATCAGGCTGCAACGGTGGTAATCAACTACATGTTCATCGGCAACGGTAAAGGTCTGGGCATGGTGGGAGTCACCTATACCGGTGGTGGCGACGCCAAGGCACTGGGCTTCAAGAGCGAGATCGAGAAGCGGTATGGCATCACTATGAAGAAGGTGACGAACTCAGAAGACGGTACAGAGTACATCTATGAGGGACTGGCCACCATCGGCGGCAAGCAAGTTGAGATCATGATGAACTGTTATAAGCAGGGTATCAACATCATCTATGCACTTCCAGATTGACATGGCTATGAAGAAAGACAATAAGAATACTCCAGACATCGAACATGATGCCGACTGCCTGCAACACCTCGATGAAGTGCTGCAGGCAGAAGAGCAGGCGCACACCGAGTACTTGGATTAAATACTTATTAACAATTGGCAGCCACTGGCTGAGAAATGTGAATAAAGTTAAAATTTTGGGGATATGGCTAAGAAACTTTACGATTACGACTATGTGCTAAATCTCGAGTACAAAGTGAAACTTCTGGAAGTGACCTCTGCCGCACAAAAAGAGCGTATCAAGATGCTTGAAGAGGATAGGGATTACTGGATGAAAAAATATGAGCAAGCAATTGGCATACACACCCCAAAACAAAATTCCTCTACGGCTAAGATTATACACATGTAGATTATGGACGCAAACTATTATACCAGCTATCTGAAGGCATATCTTACCGATGCCGGTGATGCCAGAAAGGACGATGAAGACTTCATCAGCGCCAGGGCTGATGCAGCGTCGGAAGAGTACGAGGTGCAGCGCCGTGGCGGTGCTCCACCACCATGCGCACAAGAGCTGGCCATGGCAGTCCTGATGGAGGGGTTCGATTGAAATTGATTTTTAATCTATAAAAAAAGTATAGAATAAAGATATTGTCGATTTTATTTCGTACCTTTGCACCATCAGCGAAGGAAATGACGGCATGTTGATGTTCCTCATCATGAGAAACGGAGGCGGTTTCCATCGCTCTTTTTGACTTTGTGCTTTTTGGACAGGACGTTGGCGAATCTACGAGGGGTGCTGCTCGATAGGTGGCACCCTTACATTGAAACATAACAGGTTATCTTGCCTATTTGGGTAAGATTATCTTACCCATGGGCGCAGTCCGCTATTACCGATGCCGACGGAGAAAATGACCTCACAGGAAGCCCGTAGAACGCGAAACAGACTGCAGGTGAGGTAGTTATATCTCCCTAAAATGGGGTAAAATAAAATTACTTTACACGTCTGAATACGTCCGATTTGATGTAAAATACAAGGTGCTCCTTGTATTTTAGTAGGGAAGCCTTATACTCAGGCATCGGTGAAAGTGAATAGTTGCGCAGGATGCGCGACAATCGTTTTACACTTTTTTACAATTCAAAGGGTCTATAGGGGTGGCCCTCTAAACTGTTAATTTGTGTAAATCTGACGGCAGTGCACAGTGGATACTATCAGAATTGTGTCGCAGTCTGCGACACAATTGACGGCTTACTTAATCCTTATATTTTTCAACATATGGTTACCTACAGCCTGACGGAAGCCATCAATAAGCTGCTGGCGAAGTTCAGGTGAAGGATTGTCTGTGTATTTGTCGACAATCTCTTCGATATTGCCACCAGCCTTGATTTCGTCTATCATATCGTTCAGTAGTTCACTCTCAGACTTGTCACCTGTCAGATATACGCGTTCACCTTCCAACGGCCCCTGAAGGGCATTACAGAAACGCCGTATCATCTCTCCGTAATCCTCGCCGGTTACATTACACATTGATTCCATAACTTGTGAGCAGGCGGCGGCCATGATGGCCAGAGCTTCTGGAAGCTGGGCGTTGCTGTGCTCCATCGTCTGGACGATATAGTCATACAGATGGTCGATCTCTTGATTCAGTTGTTCTCTATCCATTTCTATTTCGTTAATTCCTGATACATCTTAAACAGCTCTGCCACGCAGATACTTTCGGTAAACTCACGGCTTGCCTTCCATCCGTAAGCCTCCATAACGGCACGGTCATTAGCTTGATGTGCCTTACGCAGTTCTGCCGGCATAGCAACTTCATCATAAAGATCAGCCAAAGAATTATCTGGATAAAGGGCACGGGCATCAAGAATGGCTTGTGCTGTCTGCTCGATTCTGGCCTTCTGTGCCTCCGTCGGTGACGGCCAGGGGAAATTATTATATACTACATCCTTACTGTAACGGTAATCACTCTTCAGTCTCCCACAAACAGCACGCATCCATGCCATATGTACGTTTGATGTCAAAATACCATAGTCATAGAGACTTGCATTGGGTATAAATTGAACTGAGTCGTTGATAATATTGTCAGGCGACATAAAACCCATGGGAACGTAACGCCTGTTTTCGGATGATACACGCGGTACAATAATATAATAACTTTCGGGTTGTCTGACTTCTTGGAACAACGAGGCCCATTCTGCCGATTTACGTGTAGCTTCTTTTGGACTGCTTAACCTGAACTGGCGAACAGACTCTATACGTTGTCTGATAAATGCCGACTTCCTTAAATCTGTAGGATTGGCACCTACAAGCCACAGACAATAACGCTCCTTGTTGTTAATATACTCTACAGAACCGTAAATACGCTTGATATACCTTGCCACCTCTGGCTCTTTATTTATCACGTCATCCTTTTCTTCTTTAGAAAGAAAAAGGAATCCTCCGTCAGTCGGTTTATTTCCATAAACCATTTGGGGAACATCACACAAGGATTTGCTACGGCTATCAATAAAAGTATCAGGTGCATCGATCAGATAGGCACTGATGTTTACAGCTTCACTCCGCTTATTCCCGTCGTAAAGATACTTTGTTTCTTTGTTGTGCAAACAGCTAAATCCTACAATGACACAATGTACAGCAGCTTTGTCACTTGCTTCACTATCCCATCTAAATGTTCTGTAGGCAAAATCTATGTGTATGCCGAACATTTCTTTCAGAGGTTTCCAGATGGCGGCCACCTGTTCACCCTGGCAGATGGAGTTTGTTGACACAAGGGCAGCTTTTATCCCAGTGTGCTGCATCAGTTCTGCAGCTTTGTAGTACCATCCGGCTACATAGTCTATCTTACCTGCTGTCTTGAACGGTTTTCCGTTTACATCGATAAATACACTTAATAAATCCTCTTTTTGTTCCTTGCTTTGCAATGAATATCCTACGAATGGAGGATTGCCAATAATGTAGCAAAGACGTTCAACTGGTACAACAGTATGCCAATCAATACGAAGAGCATTACCTTCAGTGATATTGGCGTAGGTCTTTAACGGCAGGAAGTCATCTTCGAAAGTAATTATCTTCTCGGTCTCTGCCAGCATTTGGGCTTCACTGATCCAGAGAGCTGTGGTGGCCACCGTTACGGCAAAGTCATTAATCTCGATACCGTAGAACTGTGATATACTTACCTTGACGGGGGAGTTACCCTCCAAAGCCAGGAATGTCTGACCGTGGTATCTGGCACGGATGACATCATTCTCCAACCGGCGTAGGCTCAGGTATGTTTCCGTGAGGAAGTTTCCGCTACCACAGGCTGGATCAAAAAATACCAGACTGGCAAGCTTATTCTGAAAGGCATCGAGTAACTTATTCCTAGTCTTCTCAACCTTCTCTTCAAGAATGGTCTCGAACTCCTTACGGAGCGTGTTCAAAAACAGTGCATCAATAACCTTGTGAATGTTCTCGATGCTGGTGTAGTGCATACCGCCAGCCCTTCTCGTCTCTGGGTTCAGTGTCGATTCAAAAACTGCACCAAAGATGGTGGGCGAAATAGCACTCCAATCGAAATCCAAGCTGGCGTTGTGTAACAATACCTGGCGCAGCTCATCGGTGAACTGAGGTATCTCTATCTGCTCAGCGAACAGTCCACCGTTTGTATATGGGAATGCCTTCAAATCATCCATCAGATAACGACTACGCTGAGCTACTGGCGTGTTCAATACATCAAAGAGACGGATAAGCGCATTACGCATATCCATGGTGTCGTACCTGACTAAATAATCATGGAACTGGTCTCTTGTGAATATTCCGGCATCCTCGGCATAGAGACAGAATACGATACGGACACAGAGTATATTCAACCATCGTAGAGCTTCCGGCGAGTTGTCATCATACTGCGCGAGTAAGGAATCGTAAATACGGCCTACTATCTTACCGGCCTCCATTGACACCTCCATCTCCTTGCTGATGTGCTCTGACCTCTCATCAACAAGGAACTTCAAACGGTAATACTCCTTTTCAAGGTCTTTCAGGAGTATGCTTTCTGGCTCACCATTTGGCTTTTCCATGTCATACACCAGAAATTCCTTGAAGTTACAGGTGATAATCCATCGTGGGCGCTCAGAATACTTCACGTCACTTGCATACCTCTTAACCTGTTGGTATGGCGTAAGAAAATTGCCGTCGCTCTGCTTGATGGGAGCGCGGAGATCCTTATTGATGGACTTTTGTTCTATGAAAACCTTTGTAGACGGTATGCGAACATCTATAAAATTTGTCGTGGATGTGTCACTCTTTACCTGGTCCTCATAGCGGACGAAGGATGTGAGATCATCCACACCGAACACCTTTGTCAGGAGGTCGCCCCAAAAGAGCTGCCCCTGTCCTTTTTCGTAACCCTCGCCGTTCCATCGTTTGGCAAACTCGGCAGCGGCCTGTGACATCTGCTTATCAGTCATCATACCATGTTAGTTATGCATATAATGCTGCAAAGGTACGAAAAATAATCGACTTTATTTTTATTCTATATTTTTTTATAGATTATTTTTAGCACCTGTCTGGAGACGTAAAGGATGATGAAGGGATTTATTTGTGTTTTTACACATTTTTACAATTCAGAGGGTCTATAGGGGATGACCCTCTAAACTGTTAATTTACGTAAAAACGTCAGTTATAACTGTTTTTTAGCATATCCTTCCTGTTCATATCCCATCCTGTATTTATATATCAGGTCAACAAGATATTGTACCCTTTTGTCAGTGACAGACATGTTACTATATCTCTTCTTGCTTTGTTGTTTCTCAAACAACTTTGAATTACCATGTTTCAAGATTCGTTTCTCAATGTCAGTTGGAATAAGTAGAGAAGCCCTCTCTCTTATTTCATTAAAGGTGCGGAGATATATCTCTATTCCGGCAAGGTCGAAATCCCCGAAATGAATATACTTATTCGGAATCTTTTTCAGCCATTTCTTCAAAGCATTCGAACTAAGAAGCCGTGTTACAAGTAGGTATTTCCCTGAAGGCAATAAATACATATATTTATGTATTTTCGTGAAACAGGTGAAATTCTCTACATACAAGATGGTGATATCTTCATCAATATGGAAGGTATCGTGTTTATTGATGAATAAATACGATCCGTTTATCATCGGCAGTGTTCCATACTTCCCATTCAATGAGTATTCGATTGTAGACAGTGTATGTACCAGAAAACCCTCGAAAATAGAGGTCTTTACTGCCTTGGTGTCATCGAACATATTTTGAACGTCAATCCTGTCCGTGTCTTCTGCTTGAAGGAATAGCATATACTCTTCCAGGTCTTTTATGTTCCATTTCTGACGGAGAACCTTAAGGAGATATTCTTTACTGGTCACCTTATAGCGACTCTTGGTTTTGGTAACGGGTATACGTGTCAGATAATGTCCGGTCTTTAACTCATCAAATATTGGACCGGAAAGAGAGCTGCCAGTCAACTCCTCACCTTTGAGGAGTAACTGGAGCTTCTCACATTCTGCAAATGTTGGCTGTCTTGTTATACTCATGCGTCTATCAATTTAGTAATTCTACATTTGCCATTCTGGGTCTCGATATAGTACACAAAGGTATAGTCAGAACCGTCCATTGTTTCGGGAGCGGCTTGCACAAGGTAAATGTTTCTGTCTCTTGCAAAAGATAATATACCTTTGCGGTTACCTGTATCTAATTGGCCTATCTCGTCCATCACACAGTGAATGACAAAGTCTTGGGGTGATTCAAGATTATTCTTGAATACATCTATCAATACTATATTAATGAGAGTCCTGGCGACAAACGATGTTCCCTTACTCCCAAAGTTGGTAAAACTCATCGTCCAGGGAATCGAATTGTCGTTCTCCTTTCCTTGAACCATCATCTCAAAGGTGTCCTTCAAGGATATTTCCGGAGCAGTGTTAGTCGATAACTCTGTAGAAAGTTTAAATATAAGCTCCATAGCCTTCTTTCTGAGAACATCAAGGTCGGCCTCTGGTATCTCTAAGGCAAAAATACCCATCTTGTCATTTTCTATGGCATCAGAGTTTTCTTTGTAGAATGTGCTAATTTCCTTCAGCACATTAAAAATCGGATTACCACTGTCCCTGGTCTTGAACTCGATGAAATTAATCTTGCTAAAACCAAGATGTCTGAGATCACGGTTAATCTTGGTGACAATGTTATCTACTCGCGTCATGTTATCTTCCGTCTCCCTGTATTCATGACCTGCCTCTTTAATGATGTCATTAAAATGAATATATGAGACACGCTCATCTTCCTTCCAGGTTTCATTTTTGATAAAATCCTTAAGCCACTGGGCAAAGTCACAGTAGTCCGTATAGTTTTTGTCATTCAAACTGAAAAGTTTACGGAACTTGTAGACATTGTTCAGCGAGAACGGTTCTACAAAGGCCGTGATATTTACGTGAAGGAGATCGAGGTCTTCACGCCTCTTCTGTAATAGCTTGCTGACGGCATCTATAAGATCTGCGGCCTTCTCTTCGCTTTCAATGATCTCACTGGTAAGGAGATATGATGGAATGTCAAAACTCCTTTCATCGCCATAAACATTATTACGAGCAATCTTTAACTCTTCGCTAAGTGAACTTTGACGGCCAGTCTCACGTTGTATTTCATTACGGAGGCTCGTAAGGGTGTCGTTCTTTGACTTCTTTTCCCTATTGTATTCCTCTATGAAAGCATTCTTGTTTCTCTTGGCTACAGCAAGCTGGTTTTGAAGAGTTTCCTTACTTGTATACTCATCAATAAACCGCTTATAATTACCATACAGGATAATATTGTCACGCAGATCCAGAACTGTTTTCTTAACTGTATATGCTTCTATCTCCTTCTGTAACTTACTGATGCGACCAGCGTCAATACCTTGTTCTGCAAGTTCACGAGCCTTCATGTCAGAAATACGCTGACGTTCTGCCTGGATGGATGCATCCTGGGCTTTAAGATTCTCCTGAAGTGTCTGTATCTCTTTCGAGTAACGCTCTAACTCCTTTATACGAATATCTCTGGCTGTCTCTGCATCGGTAAGACGCTTTATAAAACCATTTTCACCATTTTCTTCAGAAAGAGCATCGTCGAGTGAGGACTTTTCCTGATAAAGAATGTTGATTTTCTCTTGTAATTGTCTGGATTTAGTATCTTTTGCAACCCTCTCACGCTTCATGAGATTGTCAAGCTCATCATGAAGACGCTTCAACTGATTATTATCATCATCCAAAATCTTCTGCTTTGTCTTCAGTTCCTTGGTGATGGTGACAACCTTTTTGCTGTACCCTTCTTCTATGCGCTGAATATCGCTCTGAAGGGCAATGTCTGGGTTGTCCAAAAACATTCGGACCTTGCGAAGTTCCTTTTCGATTTCTATTAGTTCCTTCTGAAGGGAGTCGATGCTAACCGGTATGTTCTTTTCTTTAGAGAGGTCTATCTTAACGCCATAAAAATTCTCATCACCAGTAACAACCTCTGGTAAGAGATCCTGAGAAAACAACAGCTCTTCACTGGCAATCCTTCCTATAGTGTTCTGCCAACCAGGCTTGTTATTCTCCAAGAAATTGAGAAACGATCCATCAATTTCCTCAAGGCGTTTAGAAAGAGACTTTTGACGGATAGAAAGGGATTCTTCAGACTGCCGCCATTTGGCACACATGCCAGCCTTAAGACTTGTAACTTCTTTTTCGCTGGCAGTTCGAGTTTCAGTTAATCGCTGCTGTAATGCGGATATTTCTGATGTAAGTTGGGAAATATTCTTCTCGTGCTTACGGCTCTCTACCTCTATCTGTCCTTTCCGTTCTGCGAACATGTTTTCCTTCTCGACAGAAAGCAGTTGACCGTTAAGAGAAATAATTTCTTCATCCTTCATGCGAATGCTGGAGGATAGTCTGCTTACAGTCTCAGAATGTGTCTGCTGGATGTTCTTGCATGCTGACTGATAATCTATCTGTAATTGTAATCTTTCCTTTTCCTGCTTCTCTGCAGTAGCCTTAATCTGATCATTCCATCGATCACATAATTCAATCATAGGTGCCAGAACGGACTCCAGCATTTTATTGTATCTTTCATCAATACTTCCTGTAGTAGCAGTAAGTAAGTTATACTCCTCAGTCAACTTCTGTAGTGTTGTCAGAATAATGGCTTCATCATTAAAAATGCTGATAATATTCTTTCTGTCCTTATCTTGATAATACTTGTACTGCTCTTCAAGCTTGTCGAGCTGGGTTTGGAGATTGTGAACAGGACGTGTGTAATTTTCGAGAAGGGAGGGATATTCTGCCTCTTTCTGCTTAATCTGATCTTCTAATTCATCACGTTCCTTAATCCTTAATTTGACAACCTCGGCAATGGCAGCTAAAAGCTTCTGGTTCCTAATAGGTATAAAATTCAGCTTAGCTATGTTCATTGCAATAGCAGAATCAGTATCGACTTTACGCTCGTATAACTCCACGATGGCCTTCGCTTCGCGCAGTTTAATCTGTTCTTCATCCTCCGACTGCTCATTCCATAGGAGAATGTCATTATATTGTTCCTTGACTGGCTGTATGAGGTTCTTAAGACCGGTTATACTAACCTTAGCATCATACAGATTAAGTGAACGTAGAATAAAATCACGAATGGTTCTGGTCTCTACAAGGTCGCGGTTCAGAAAGACTCCCTGGACGGCACGGCGCAACCCTTCCGCATTCTTGGTACGTACCAAGGAAAATCTTCGATAATCGCTGGCCTTCGGACCGTCATAGATACCGTAAAGGATCTTGCGTAGGTTGTCCTCACCACGTATTTCAGCGAAATCATTGGCCTTCGGACCGATCTTGTCAGCAATATCTTCCCATCGTTCAAATGCCCGGTTGTCTTCATCAAAGAAGTAATCTCTCTGATAAGGTAAGTCAACAAAATGCGTATATATAACCTTATTGCTGGCTTTTAGAATAATCATACTACGTTGTTCGTCATTGAACAACTCATAGATAATATAGGAATTTTTTCTTGGGAAATAGAAGTCGGCAAAGTCCTGATTAATATCCAAGCCAAGGGTGTCCCTGTTGGCGGTGATAAAATAAATCCAGAGACGGAGGGCAGCAGTCTTTCCTGCATCATTATCACCAATAAGCATGACGTTTCCACGTGTTGCTATCTCTGCACGGTCAACACGCATACTGTTAATGAGATTAATACTATATAAACCTTTCATAATACAATTAATTTAATTATTCAACATCGATAACACCTTCCTCTTCCTTCTTTCGAAGACTGACGGTTGTTACAAATTCCATGAAGAAGTCAAAGACTGAAGTGATATGGTAAACTGTGACGTTCTCGTCCTGTTCATAGACAGAAGTATCAAGTATTTGTTTGTTTACTAAGAACAGTAGAAGAGCTGATAAATATTCTGCAGTATCGGTAGCCTTCGTATTCTCACGAACAAAGACAGAGAGATTCTGAAGCTTACGTGTCAAAGAAGAGTTACCCTCCACGATGGACAGTAATTGCCCCTGTGTAAAAACAAGCCCAGGTTTAACTGCTTTCTTGTTAATGATACCAAGGCTGGAGAGAATGAAATCAATTATCTCCAACCACATAAAATAGTCCTTTAACCTACTTTCAAGCTGCTGGCGGGTCGGACTTCGACGAGTAAGATAGTAACATCCTTTATTAAATTTTAAGTCACAACCGAAATGTTTGAACAACTCACTGTACCACTCTCTGTTGACAGTCAGATCGTTGTACATGTTCTGCTTTGTGGCATCCACATAATTGTCTGCGACAAAACCACATTTGTCGTAGAGGATTTTAGTAATGTCCTGGGAGTATTCCATAATCTTTATATTTTAGGATATAACACGAGAATTGACTTATCACCTCTCTTCACATACTCGTTGGATGAGTCCAACCGAGCGTGATAGACACAGGCTAAGAACACATAATAGTTTATGCGCTCGTTCATCGTAATATGCTTTCCGAAGTCATAGTGCTCTATGAACTCGAAGAGGTGCTGACCAGAGGAAGTAAAATGCTCTATTATTTCACGGGGATTTGCCAGACGGCGGTCTGTGACTGTTTCTTGCGAATACATTGGGTCTACAGGACCAGCAGGCTGGCTCCTGGCAATGGCAAGATCATAGCGTATCTTTGCAAGTTGTAAAACATCACCAACAGTAGGAGAGTTACGAAGATAATCCAAACTGATATAGAATGGGCGCTGCTGTGGTGATTCATGCCAGAGGGCAAAATCACTGCTTAAATATTCTCTTAGATTGCTGTTCTCGATACGGTCAAGGGTTCCCTCATTCTTTAAGGCCATCAGTCTACGTATTTTATCCAGTGTTTCATACTGACGGCGGATTTCATTGAGATAGGTTCGAATGGTGGGTAATAGCTTTAATAGTTTAGTACCATTCTCCATGAATACCTCGTAACAGGTGCTTACAAGGAAATCAAGATCACTATCATTGAAATCGGACTTTAGCCGCTTCATGGTATCACTCTGCAGAGTCTTATCAATCTCTCCACGAAGCTTATAGAGCTTATTGTTAAGGTTGAGATATCTTTCAAGATGGTTCTTTTTTATCTCATGATCCTCGAGATATTTGAAGTCATTCTCAACGGCATCACTCAAATTGTCAACACTCGATGACATAACCATCATTACCTCTGCAAGATCACTCTTGACATTCTGAAGATATTCATATCCTTTATTGCCCTTGGAAATAATACAATCCTCTATATCCTTCTCTAACTTATCCTTATACCGAAGGACATCATGGTCTGACACAAGCTGGGTAATACTGAAGGCCAGTGAAATCATTGTCTTGAATGTCGGTGTTAATGAAAGTATTTCCTTTCCCAACACCTCGACAACATGATAGTCTAACAGTTCCTTGATATTTGTCTTAGCGACAATATCACTATAATACATGGCTTCATTCCCATAGAACAGCTTTGTCAAGAGAATCTGATGTCTCTTAATACAGCTGGCAAAATTGCCGATAGAGTTTTCATTAAACGATGCCATATTTTTCGATTTTTACATTTGTTTACAATTCAGAGGGTATATAGGGGATGACCCTCTAAACTGTTAAAATTCCTTTAGTCGCATATAAAGCCACATGTTATCTACAATACATCTTCTACATTCTGTTTCTTCTTGGACTTTACCACTATAGAACCATGTTTGGACTCATACTTATTGATTGTGTCCCGGAAGGATTTCTCTACCACCTCGCGGATGCTAAAACCTTCATTATCGGCAATAGTCCTTATCTTGTCAGACAGGCAGGAATCACATATAACAGTGAAACGACCATAGACAGACTGTGTCGAAGAGACGTTGCTATTGTCAGGAATCCTTGGTGTTGAGACACCAGATCTTTCTATAAAGTCATCGTGCAAGCTAAACGAGTTGGCTTTATTTTCTATCTTGTTCTTCTTCATAGCTCTTCTATTTTAAGTGTTGAAGATGTCGAACGATAGGAGCAAAGGCATTGCGCACTGCAGCTCTCTTTTCCCTGTTATAGGTTTCTATAGTAGAATAGCCGTTCATGTTTGTGGTGAGCTTTATATCAGGGGTAATCATTCCCAAATGGCGTTTCTCCAAACCTTCAACGGCATCCTCTCTTGCTTTTCTCGGTTCACCTCGCAATTCAAACACTGCAGACACCTTGTTGGGAATGAAGTACATCTTGGCTTGGAAGTGGGTCTTGAACAGTTCGGCAAACATGACTGTCGCGTCTACACTGTCTGTATTCAGCTCGAATGGAACTATTGCGAGGTCTGCCGCCTCATAGATAACATTCAGGGAGGCATCAGTGATATTGCCTGGACAATCGATTAGAATACAGCAGGGTAATTTCTTGGCATTGCTAATCATATTCCTGGCACTGTCAATGTCTCTCGTATCAAGGAACTCTACGTTCCAAGGAACATCTGCAGAAGGATGAGCATCTAAATCACGCTTGCGATGGCGCGATATACTCTGCTGTACATCAATGTCTATCACTATAACAGGGATTCCTTGCTCAACGAGAAACGTTGCTGCACTGGCACATAACTGGGTTTTACCAACACCACCTTTTACGGAGGTGAATAAAATAATCTGATTCTTCATAATTTCAAATTTCGTTTTATCTTCTTAATCCTTCCGTCTTGCCATAGTCGGGATTCTTTTCAAGGTCACGCAGAATACCGTCAAGGCGTTGTAACTCGGCATCGGTGAGAGCGTGAATGCAGTCGATAGCCACCTTCTGGCCTATGAGGTGACGCTTGCTCAGGGGGTCTGCTACTTTCAATACGTCGGCGACATCCTTGGTTGTCACCTCTTCTGGCCGTGTCAACCAGTACTCACATATGAAGTCATTCACGACACGGTCAATGTCTTCAGTTGTACATTGATCGGCTGACTTACCGGCAATCTCAGCTACCCATGGGGCTTTCTTCAGATTCTCTACCAGGTCGTCAAGCTCAAAGCCGATATCATCAGGATCGAACTCGTTGGCACCCATGGCGTCACACAGCTCGTTGAACGAGTCTCTGAACCAGGCAATGCCTGTGTGCATACCTTTACCAGTTATATGCTCTACTGCATACTGGGCTGTCTGCTTCTGTAGCTTTTCAATTGTATTCATAGTTATCTGTATTTATAATTCTTCTCTGTAATAATACCAACACATATCCTACCTTGCTGCCGCACGTAGAAAGAGGTCGGCCAAAAAGTCCCCAAAACTTTTTTGGACGTGCCTCTTTCTTTATTAAATAATTTATTAGAATAATTAATTAGATTATTCTCTAAATTATTTATTAGGAACGATTTTATCACGTAACTCTTTAAGAATGAATATGTTATAAATTTGGTTTGCGCCAAAAGGTGACATACTTTGCGCCAAAAGGTGACATACTTTGCGCCAAAAGGTGACATAAATATATTAATTTTGCGCCAAAAGGTGACATACTTTGCGCCAAAAGGTGACATAAATATATTCCACTTGTTATATGCCTGTAACTTGGGTATATTATCACTGTCTTTCATATCTCTACTTATATTAATAAACCAATATTTTATACTTCATTCTTTTTTATATCATCCTCGTTGCCAAAGTATTCCGGGTTCAGTTTTATACTATATTGTTGTTGACCCTTTTTTCCTTTGCCACTGCTCCATTGTTTTACCATTCCAACATATTTTAGGGCATCTAAGGCGGTGGTAATTTTTTTACGGCCACGAGTAATTCGACGTTGACTAAACTCCTTTATATTTATTTCTTGTGCTATCGTCTCTTCGTCTAAAATTATATTATTATAGTTTTTCTGCACGGCAAAATCATAAAGATAATGTGCCATGTATCGAGGTTCGTCTGGAGGTAACATAAATTTCTGTTTGTTGCCCGACTTTTCCCTATAAATATAATAAAAGTCACGAAGTAAACTTATTAAATTGTTACAGTGTGGTATATAAAACCTTTTGATTTTTTCAAAGAATACTGGATGTAACTGAATGTATGAATAACGTTCTTTAATAAGACCAGTTTTTGTTGTAACACAAGTAGTTCCACAAGTGATAATTAATGTCACTTGTTTCACGACATAAACATTTTGTTTTTCTTGTTTTTCTATGCGACTTAAAAATACACTCTGATGACTCAGATCAAAAATGATATCTACTACCTTTTTTACATATTCTGGATGAGCAATACCCCATATGTATTTTGCTATTTGGGTTGGATTTGTATAAACTCGTCCCATCTTATCATAGTCGGTGCCGTTTTTACCCTTCATCCAATTATAGACATTGTCAATAGATTGCTGATTATACATCTCTTCAAGGACATCAATGACTATCTCATGAAGACTTGTAAATTGAATCCTGTCAGCCTTCATATTATAGAATTTGGAAGGAGAAACAGCTCGTTTGAAAGACTTCGACTCTTTCTCCTGTTCCTTATTCCACTTTTCCATGGCCTTCTTCCATTCTGCTTTTTCATTAACAGAAAGTTCGTCGTACTCCATGTTTGGGGAGTTTTTTGTACTATTGCGTTTCGCATTATTTATAAACCGAGAATAAAGGCCAATGTTAGATTCATTGCATCTAACATTTCCATTGTTATTTTTGTGGATATAACCTCTCTTCTCTTTCATATTTTAATCAAAGTCAAAAGTTCTTGTATCGGCGGTTGCTGAAACCTGAAAGACTATTTCCTGCTGCGGATCCGGAGCCACATAGTTTCCTTCTATACGTCCAGTATTTCCGTTGATTTCAAGTAACGCTGTGGTACCGACGGGATTGATGCGGGACTTAGTCTGAACGAAGAATATTTTTCCCCCTGTACCCAGCTCCAGTCCTGGAATTTCTTCGTTAGCTTTCTTGGTAAGCTGTCCTTTGGGATCGTTCTTACACTTCTCTTTGTTACTCCATATAATAATAATTTCGCTTGACTTACGTTCTATCCAGCTGGAGTCTGCAATACACTGGTTGGTAAGCATCAGTGGGCTATCAGCGGTCTCGCGTTTTAACTGTGCTGCAACTATAACGGGAATATTGTTACGCTGTGAGAACATATCAAGCTCAACCATAACTTCCTTAAGCTCGTCTGCACGCTGCACCTTCGTGTTTTCTATGTACAACTCTTGAATGTAATCTATAAACACGCACTTGATTTTTATCTCACGCTGTGTTGTGATTGAATTGAGAATTGTCTTGAGCTCACTTATATAAGGCGTCTCAGGCTTGACAACCTTAATTCTACGCTGATGGAGCAGCTCTTTAAACTCACTAACCTTCCTCTGAAAAGGTACAACGGCATCAGCCTTCATAAATTTCGTGCTGCCATCGTGCAAATATTCAAGAATCGTCTGCATATTGCCGTGACGGGCAGTCTTCTTTGTCAACTCAATGTTAGCATATACATTCAACATATTGGCGATTACCTGTTTCTTACTTTCCTCATACGGAATGTAAACAACACATCCTTCATCGTCCTTAATTGCTTCATTAAGGGCGAAGTGCTGCATCACCTTGCTTTTTCCATGACCGGTGTGAGCTGCTATGGTTGTAATACCAGGAGGCATCACGAAACGGAATTTACCACCGAAGTTGTCAGACAATTCCAAGTCGGTGTTGACAACCTTTAAATCCTCCTTATAACTTTCGAACACATCATCCGTATCATCGGCAAGATAGTCAACAAGATCTTTCTTAACCAGTTCTTTTCGGATGTCACCGGCGAGGTTATTAATACTGTCGAGATAGTATTTATAACCTTCGTTCTTAATCTTATCTAAGAGATTCTGCAGTTTATTTTCTATGAGTCTCTGTGTCTGTTTCTTTGTATTTTGCGAGTCCATTATATCGGCAACTTCCTCTATAACTTCCTTGCGAATCTGACTACCGGTAACTTCCTCAAACTTGCGGAAAATCATGTCGCGCTCTACAGGTGTCGTATACACACAATTTGCGACTTCAATAGTTCTCTTCATGAACTCATCGAGATTCTTCGAGGTAAGTTCACCGTCCGCTTCTTGCTGCTTAATAGCGGCATGTAAGCGCATTTCAAAAAGATAATATGATGCTGGGATGGCATTATCAATAATCTCTTTCAGTTCATCGATGGTGTGGTGACGTAGGAACTCATCGACGTCCATCTTTTTGCCATTCTCAGAGGGCAGGTCAGCATAGAAGGCGGTGAGACCATTACCATTGATTTTCTCAATGCCCTTCTCTATTTTCTTATATGTTGACTCCTGTTTTTCTTCGGTTTCCTCAGTGTCATACAGCAGGGTGATTCTCTCGACTCCCTTTGCTCTGGCTTCTTCGATAACCTTGTCACTGAAGTTGCCTCCGGCTGCAGCTACAACATTATCCAGACCGAGAACCTGGGCATGAAGGGCATCCAGCTCTCCTTCAACGATTGTTATATCACGATCTTTCTCTCCATTGCCAGTGAGATGAAACCCCCTAAATCCGAAAAGATACTGGCCTTTAGGTAGTCCGTAGTTGTTATAGTATTTAGGCAGGGGCTTTCCATCCTTGTTAAGATTTTCCTGTATCTCACGGAATTTGAAACCCCGAATATGATTGCCGCACATATACGGAATAGCAAGCTGGTGGCTACGTCCTACTCCATATGGAAGTGACGATTTTTCACCGCTTTCAATAGCCTTGGCGGCAGTGGGATTAAATGACAGAGGTAGCTTCTCACTATTTATACGGTTGGCCATTTCTTCAGAAATAAAACCGAGGCCCATCTTCTTAATAAGTTCAACATCATAGCCTCTCACTTCTGTCAGATAGGCCAGGACCTCCTTCCCTTCCTCTGTAAATAGGGCTTTCTGCATGTCATTACACAAGTCCTGTATGGCATCTACACGCATCTTATACTGCTGGTATTCTTCGCTGTTGAACTGAGGCATTTCTAAGTTCACTTTATCACACAGCCATTTAACAGTGTCTATAAAGTCCGGACCTTTCGCTCCTCGCGCGTACCCTTTATATATAAGGGAGTAGTTGATGAGCGACATACCATTACCGCCGTCAGTCTCTCCGACGCTATAACGGTGATTGGAATCCGTCTTGATATACGACCGCTCATATGCTCCAGACTGAGACTCTGTGCCGTCTACATGGAAAGGACTGCTCCAGCGGTATCCTTTCTTCGTCCATTTTCTTTCCGGGAATATGGTGTCCATGTTCTCGAGAACACGGGGGAGCAATTCATCGCTGATGAAATTGTATAACTCTGTCATAGCTTCTTACTTTTGTTGAGTAAGTTTTTCAATATCCGACCGGCGATAATATACCTTCTTTCCAACTCTCACGGGAATCAGATAACCTGACTGTTCCCACTTCCAAAGAGTGGTATGGCTAACGCCTAAGCCGGTTATTATATTTTTCTTGCTTATCAGATCCTTGTTCTGATCTGGGAATAAGCCTTCATCGAAATTTTGATTCGGCTGGAGATTTGCACCTTCCTCAATGGCAAAGGTCTGCAGAGCCTTTATGAAAGCTAATACACCATTACCTGTGAGAGTTACCGAAACATGATTGGGACTCCTGTGTACCTCTGATACTAATTTGCTGGCGAGCAATTTTCTCTCGAAATCCAAATCCAATGTTTGCGGACTGGATTCATTCTTCTGATTGTTTGCAACCCGTGTCATAAGCTTTTTTCTTATTTTATTTTGTTACCTAATTATTTTTTTGTACTTTTGCACCCAAATACGACATGCGTATTATTGAGGCATTGAAACCTGCTGCAAATATACACAAAAAACTTGCAACGCAGCATAAATGTGTATATTATTTAATAAATATTAACTGAATAGCAATATATCCGTGTATGATTGAAAGTATTAATATCGGGAAAAAAATAAGGGAAATAATAGCCGAGAAAGGAATTTCTCAGGCGCAACTGGGACGTATGCTAAAGAAACCAGCAACATACATTACCCGGCTTCTGAATAAGGAAACAATAGATACAGAAAACCTGATTGTTATATGCTTACACTTGAAATACAACCTTTTCGCGGATTTTTCTAAATCCGAGATGCTTGATGAAGAGTATCAATGCATTATTGATATAAAAAATGATAATGATGATATATGGTCTCCTGGGTGTATTTTACTTCGTCCTCATATTGGGAATAAAATTGTTGATATCTTGAAACAGAAGAAAGTAACCCAAGCAGAACTTGGAGATTACTTGGGCGTTTCACATCAGGAAGTAAGCAGACTATTAAAAAACAATTCAATTGATACAGGTAAATTGGTCTTAATATCCAATTTTTTAAAATACAATTTTTTTGGCTGCTATTATTTGCGGGAAAATTCTGAGGAAATGATGGCAGGAGGAATAATAGATAATATTTTGATTAAGTATGTAGATGAACTCCTTATAGACGATACTGTTACCGCAGTATTGATGGACCATGATGTTATGTCCAAATACGGAAAGAACATTAAAAATATGGTGAATCTTATAAATCGCCTTTGGAAGGAAAATCAAGAACTTAAAAGCATCAAAAAAACATAGCACATTTTTAAATATGCTATGATTTAGTTTAGAATTTAAATTCTACCCAATAAGATCTATCACATTCTTCAAGGTCTCATCCTCTATCTTGCGGTATCGCTTGAACGCTCTGGAGCCATCAACGTGACCAGACATCTTTCCTATCAGATTAGGATCGGTTACCTTGAAGTAGGCATTACCGATGAAAGTACGTCTGGCAAGGTGACTTGATGCAATCTCATTAATGGGATGTATCTCAAACTCATTGGTGAGGGTGTTAAGCACCTCAACATTCCTCGTAATCCCAGCAAGCGTGAAAATAATCTTGATGGCATCATTGTACTTCTGGGGAGTGAGGAAAGGGAACAATCGTCCTTTTCCGTCCTGTCCTTTATATCTTTCTATCAGCTCCAGGGCCTTGGCATGGAGCGGTACGCGTGCTTGCACGGCTTCCTTGCCGTCCTTGGTCTTATGTGGTGTGTAAACAAGGATGCCGTTCTCAATGTGCTGGGGTGTTAGCTTTATCAGGTCGCCAACACGGCAACCAATAAAACACTGGAAAATGAAGACGTCACGGCACATGAGGATGGTCTTGATAGGCAGCTCACAGTCCTTACGGTACTGTTCATCCGCCTCTGACCATTTCTTTTCGAGGTCGCAGTCTGCAATTATGTTTCTCTCCTCTATTGTTATATAAATAGGTGTACCCTCAACAGCGGTACCTATCTTAAAGCCGTCAAAGGGACGATTGGTGGTATAACCTTCATCGACGGCGTATTTAAAAATTGTCTTAAGCCTGGTCAGCATCTTGATGATGGTGTTCTCACCACGTGGCTCCACCTTATTACGCCTTTTCTTTAATGACGCAGGGTAATCCTCTATAAGCTTTGCAAAGATATTGGGGTATTGGTCTGAAAGAGCCTTCTCGTGGCGCAAATAGTCGGCCAGTTCCTCAATGTCGTTACGTGTAACCGTATTAATTGCAAATGTGAATGCCTTTCTTGACGTGTCAGTGGCTCGAATGAATCCCTCATATCTGGAAATAGCACGTGATAGGACATAAAAGTCCTTAAAGTGGGAAGGAGCCAGCTGACGGCGGCTAATATATAGTTCCACGAGATCGTAGAATGACTTGCTTTCAGGATTGACACTATACTTCTCAGGATGATTGAACCTATCAACTACTTCTTTAAGCCAGTCGCTTGATAAACTCCCTTTGTCTGCAGATTCAAACTGATCAAGAATGTGCTTCTTCAGCTTCTCCAGGCGTTCAACTTGTTGGCGGTGGTACTTTACATCTGGTGTTTCAAGTCGTTGCTTGAAAACGATGGTTCCGCTCTTGCGAAGAAAGTAGCCATTCTTCTTTGCCTTATCGACAGAGGCCGTAATTGTATTCCCAGGAACTTTCACCCCAGCCTTCTCTGTCTTCTCGCGATTGATGTAATACTCGAAATACTCTGGGCTAACATACACCTCGCTCTTGGCGTAGAGGTCAAACGAAGTACCTTGAAAGAAGCGGATCATTATCTCGCTCTTTCCAGTCACCTTCTGTATCTTGCTTGATATGCGTAACTCAATCTGTGCCATCAATGTCGGACATTGTTCTAAAAATATTCTAATTTGTTTGTTAATATCAAACGAAATATGTACCTTTGCACCCAATATAAAAAGCGAACTTTAAAATATTGATACATCGGATTCGGCGACAAAGTTAAGAAAATTGCCACGGGAATACGAATATTTTTCCCGTATTTTTCCCGTGATAACGGAAATTTAAGGTTATTTAAGATTACGGAAGTTGCTAACTAAACATCGTAAATCGCTGAAAATCAGCATGGGTTACGAAACATGCGTTTTCTATAATTTACTATGATTTCCCTATTCGGAGTCGCCTCATCCCGACAACGCAAGGTTGTCAATCGCAGGAGTTGGCCCTGCAACCGCTTAAAACAAGCTGACAATAAGTTCCTGACAGTCAGTACGTTGTAAAGCATGGTGGTCGAGTAATCGGCCACCTTTTCTTTTTGGCGTTCACGAAATTTTTGGCGTGTTTTTGGCGTGATAACATTATTTAACGAGCTATCG
>JAEEGH010007222.1_pt1 | contig 26824 bp, 17 predicted proteins | sample 9134181 | NCBI WGS metagenome assembly JAEEGH01 (sample SAMN16246544, study PRJNA631951) | gut metagenome | biome: gut microbiome; feature: rumen; material: DP-attached | host: Bos | place: Iran: Karaj | collected 2018-10 | reverse complement strand
CAACCCACATTAAAAAAGTAAAGTGACATCGTCAAAGGCTTTTCTGGATCACCTTCAAGTTCTGCTGGAATGATTTCAAGGTTATATCCTATATGCACAAGAATACTGACTACCATTATCAATGAAAGCAGCCTAAGCAGACAATCTCTTACCTTATAGAAATCAAAGCAATACAGAGAGATAACAATTCCCATAGGGTAAAGAAGATACGACAAGAAAAAGAAGTCTGAAAAGATATTGACTACGACAGTTGAAATTAACATCCAGACCATCAGGAAAAGCACAGGAATCACACCTACGAACCACTCCTCTATCCTATATTCTATTTCACTATTTAGGAAGGCAGTAAAGCATGTGACCAACCATATCAAAAGAGTCGGTATCTGATTTTCCACATCAAATCGCTGTCCTCCTGAAAAACAGAGGATCTCAAAACAAAAGAGATACAGAATCCAATTTGGCATACTTTTCTATGATCTTCTATTTTCTCAATAGCCATGGCATTCGATATACCATGTTACTATAGACAGAGATACCTATCGTAATCAGAGAATTCCCAATAACCAGGCTGTAGACTGCTCCCATCACACCATACTCTTTGATGAGTATATATGAGAGAAACATCTGTATAAGACTTCCGGTAAATGTGATTAGTCCCATCACCATCGTTTTCTTTACCTTGTAGATAAACTCTATTGTAAAATTATAAAAGGTATATATAAAGTTCGCCAAAATAATCAGAGGAATATAAGCCATCGCTGGTAGATATTTGGAGTCTATCAGATAATGGAAGATGACCCAGGAAACGGCTATAGCAAAGAACCCCACAACTCCGAACAAGGCGTATATCAGATAAACCTGTTTCACGATCGCCCTCTTCTCACCCTCCTCACTCCTCACTCCACACTCCTCACTCCTCACTAAACGTTTCTGAAGATAGGGTGTATAGGCATTGAAAAAAGACTGCATCAACATGGTATAGACGGAACTAACGCTGATAGCCATAGAATACAAGCCATTAAACTGCAGTCCACAATAAGTCGTGATAAAGACCTTGTCCATGCCGCTTTTCAGCCAAAAGGAAATGGAATGAGGCAGTAAAGGCAACCCGAAATGTAACAGCTTACGCATCCAAACCATCTGCAAATTTAGCCTCACATACCCTTTCTTCAGCAGCATCGTCAGATGAATGAGTCCGACAACACAGAATACCATTACCTCTGCATATATCTTGCCTGCTCCGCCACCCCTCAGCACGATGACGAAAAGGACAACAAACACAGCATGAAGCACGATCTGCAATATCTGTAGAATAGCGAAATGCTTAGGATTGTTTTCCAGCCTCAACAAAGTAAGGTTTATATTTGAGATTATAGAGGCGACAACAAACACCACACCTAACATTTGGATATGGAAGTCTAACTGCAGATGATCATAAACCTGTTGACTGAAGCATGCTGCAATTACACCTACTAATAAAGACAAACCAAGGCACAGCATCAAGAGATTGGATATCAGGCTCACATTCTCCTCCCTATCCTGCTCATAAAAGAAATAGGGGATGCTATTAACAATTGCCAGGCCCGCCAGCAAGATGATAAGAGTAGTCAAAACCGTAAAGTTGGTAGCTATCCCCAGCTCACTCGGAGGCAAGAAGTAAGAAACAATAGGCAACAAGATAAAAGACATCGCCTTCCCTACGACATCTGTAAGGGTATAGACAAATGTCTCTTTGACTAACGACTTATGTAATAATGAAAAAGTCACGGCTATCTCTTAAACAGGCTCTTCACGGCATCATAAATCCCGTTGCCAAGCAGACGGCGCATGGCAATCTTTGATGCCAAAAGATATTTGGCATAATAATAATGTGTCGGAACATCATAGGTATATGTCTTCTCAAATTTGCCGACAGGCTTATTCCATGTATCACCATACCAGAAACGCAAGATATTCTCAGGATTCCTGGGGCACTTGAATTGGCGGCCCAGAAATTCCATTTCACCATCCTGCAGATATTTTTTGGGAACCATCATGATTTCCAGATTATAACAATATAATCCCCATATAGTCATGGTGGGCTTCATGATATAGACGTCAATAAAGCAATTCGGAGTATTGTTCAGCCTGAAAGAATATGTGTTATTTAATGCTCTGATCAATTTTAAACCGCATTCTTCAATTTTCTGAAGATGCTGAAACATTTTCATTTCATCTTTTATATAGACATCCACGTCCAAGTCACCTGGGATTATTGCCTGGTCACGAACTGCTCCAAGAAGGGTTCCATATGCCAGATACACTTCAACACCTACTTGAGAAAAAACATCCTGAGTCTTGAACAGGATTTCCTTTGCATCATCTTGGGATATTTCCGGCAGATTCTCGCATTCAAGTACTTCTTCTTCAAACTCGAAACTTAACTTTCCTAATCTTGCAATAGCCATTTTGAAATATAAACTAAATATAATTCAATACAATACAAGAAGTGGCCAACCGATTCTCGGCCTTCATCTTGTTCAGTTTTTCTATCGCAGCCTTCCGAGTCTTGCCAGAACGGCAGACAAAGCAGGTCACATCAGCTATACCACCGACCAAGGCTTCATTATACTGGTCGATCTCCGGTCCATCCAGGATGACGATATCGTATGTATCCCGCAGGTTAGCCAATACCTGGTGAAGATCCTTACGAGCCAATAGGTCGGCAGGATGGGCAGAATCGGCAGTTCCTTCAGATAGGAGATCTAACAGACTGCGGCATAAGGTCTTCTCCCCCATCCTGGTGAAGGATTCTGCCAGATGGATAGAGCAGAAAGTCTTGCCGTCTCCCTTGTCGGCAGAGACAACCAATACGGTTTTCTTTCCCTCCTCCAACAGATGCAGTATGTTATTACGAACAAGCCGGAAGGCATCGTCAACATCACCTTGTCCAGAAGCAGGGATGATGCCCACCAGCGGCAGACTTGCTGTCACCTTCAGATCGACCTCTGAGTCAATAACCTTCTTCGCACTCCTTCGGGTAAAGAAAACGATATATGGAATCAGCAGACCGAGAATCAGCGATATGAACAAGGCGACCAACGTCTTAGGCTTCACTTTCTTAAGCGCCTGTGTCTCATCAATCAGTCTGCCCTTGTCTGTCGTATTGGCCAGTTCCATGGCCACTTCCTCCCGCTTCTGCAACAAGGAGACAAACACACCCTGCTTGATATTCCGCTGACGACTCACATCCGTCATCACACGCTCCTGCTCTGGTACACTACTCACTCGCCCATAATATCTATTGTATTCTCCTTCAACAGTTCTCTTACGCATGGACAACGTTTCTTTCTCACGCTGTATAGCGGTTTGTACCACCGGGCGCAACTCATCTATTAGCTGTTTGTTTTGCCTCACTTGTGCCGACTGCTCTGTCTGACTCATCAACAGCCAATTACGTTCATTGACCAACTGGTTATGTCGACTGATCAGGGGGATGGAGTCACCTGTCATATTGACAGGAATCAGCCCGTATCGATTTGCCGGATTATTCACATATTCCGATAAATAATCAAGCATCTGTTGGTGAATACCGATAGAAACTAACTGACTCTCATAGGCACTTTTCTTTTTCATGACTTCCTCGGCATCCACTTTCGCGTCTGTCACCTGATACTGTTTCTTGACTTTCTCCCAGTCAGCATCCGTCAGGCCCAATTCCTGATCGATCTTGGCAAGTCTGCCATTGATGAACTCTTCGTTCTTGGCAGCCTCTTCCTGTCTATCCTGATTGGAACGGTCATTATAATGCGCCACCAGGCTATTCACGAAGTCGACACCTCTTGCTGTCTGCTCGTCCAGAAGGCTGATCTGGATAATTGATATGGCCTTCTTCGATGCCGAGCCAATTGTCAGGCGATTGACGAACTTCTTGGCCACCGCCATGGGCGGGGTTATCGTGACTTTCAGCCGATAATCCTTCTCAAAGGGCTTCCGGTCATCATCCGTCGGCAACACATTCTCAGTGAAGGTCAGGTCACCAATCTCCGTATGTATTACGGCAGGCAGTTTGGCAAAGGTCTGCTCGGCAATCTCGGTCTTTTTCTTATTCTTCTTGAGCACTCCCTCAAAGGTATAGCCCGCATCGTTTTTGTCGATGGTCAGACGGATGCTGTAAGTCTTCAACCCCTCATTCATGGCATGAAGACATTCCTTGCTGACCGTCACGTTAACAGGTGTGTTCTTATAGAGCAGACAGCTCTTGAGGAACTTCTGATGACGGATCTCCGTATAAAGGCCCAAATCCTCCACCACATCTTTCGCCAACAGCTTGGTCTTTAAGAGTTCTTTCTCATTCTCTACATTTGATGACCGCCCCAAATTCAGACTGCTGCCAAGGTTTATCGGCAACTGATTCAGCATTGCCAGACTCGCGCTGGCACCACTATTGCTATTCTGCCTGCGGTCAATAACCAGCATCTTGCCCACGATGTTGTATGCTGGGCGGGTGAAATAGACATAAGTCGCAGCAAGGAATAGACACAGGACGAAAGACAGGGCGAACCACTTCTTATGGGTGGTGAAGATCGTCCTTAGATATTTCATGTCGAAGATGGAGTAAGGTCTCCTTTCCCGCATTCTGGAATTTCTCAACTGATTTTCCATATTTTTATATTCCGTTAAATCTGTGACTACTCATCTTAAAATAGAAACTAACAGCGTCGCTATCGACACCAAAACGCCTGTTACCGACAGCCAAAGAGTCGTCATATTGCCGATGGTAGAGTTTTGCGCCTTGATCTTGTTCGGCTCCACATAGAGGATATCGTTCTGCTGCAGATAGTAGTAGGGCGAGTTCACGATGTTGGCATCATTCAGGTTTAGCGTGTGATAGCTCTTGTTGCCTTCACTGTCCTCACGGATGAGGGTCACATTGTTACGGACACCGTAGATGGTCAGGTCGCCAGCCCTTGACAGTGCCTCCAGCACATTGATCTTCTCACGGCCCACGGAAAAGGTTCCTGGCTGGTTCACCTCTCCTAACACCGAGATGGAGAAACTCGACATCCTGACCGTCACCACCGGATTTTGCGACTCTGTCAGATAGGGAGTGATCTTCTCCGTAATCAGCTTTTCTGCCTCCGTCTTCGTCAGTCCCCCCACCTTCAGCTGGCCGACGACAGGGAAGTTGATCATGCCATCGTTGTCCACCAGATAGCTCTGTAGCTGAGTCTGCGAGGTCGGCGTCACCAAGTTGAACTGTCTGGCAGCCTCTGGCGTCACGGTGCTGACGGTGATGGTCAGCACGTCCTTCGGCATGATACGGGCATCCACCAGATAGCCTTTGACAGCCTGTTCCAATGCCTCGCGATTCTGAAAATACGTCACGTTCTTGGAGGAGCCGCATGATGTCAACAGACAAACGGCCGCAAATACCAGGAACAATAGGATATGATTCTTTTTCATACGTTATGATATTTTATTTGCAAGTGAAGACAAAAAGAGAGGGTCACCCTGTTTCTGCAGAGTGGCTGACATATACAGTTCAATGTCCTTTATCCTCATAATGCACTGAATCCCAGCCACATTACGCATTCCAAACATTGATATGGCATATAATTGGGTACAAAGGTAATAAAAAAAAGGATAATGGACAATGGATAAAGGATATTTTTATACGGCGGTAGCAATTTTTTTCACTTTTCACTTTTCACTTTTCACTTTTTTGTGTACCTTTGCCCCCGAAAATGGAAAGTAACGAAGTCATCAGATGGTACCCCATGAGGGTCACCTATCACCGTGAACTGAAGATCAAGGAGCAGCTCGATGCATTAGGCATAGACAGTTTTGTGCCTATGCACTACGACCTGGCCGACACCTCTGACGGCCCCCGCAAGATACTTGTTCCTGCCATCCACAATCTCATCTTCGTCCATGCATCCCAAGAGGTTCTGACTCGTCTGAAAATGCACAGGAAAGAATTTGAACCTATGAGATACATGACGAGCACTTCTGCCGATGGACACAAAGAGCTGCTTCATGTTCCAGACCGTCAGATGGAGCACTTCATCAGGGTCGCATCCGTCCAAGATGACTCTGTCATTTTTCTTGACGTTCGAGACTCCGCCAACTTGGGTCGTCGTGTCCGCATCACAGCAGGCCGTTTCAAGGGTGTCGAGGGCGTCATCAAGCGCATCAAGAAAAACAAATACTTCCTCATCCAGATAGACGGCGTGGCTGCTGTAGCCATCACCTACGTCCCCGCCGACTGCCTGGAATCAGTCTAAATCTACTCTACCATATTGATGAGGAGCACGAGATCGGCAGCATCCACCTTGTTGTCTTTGTTCAGGTCAGCCTTCTCGTCATACTGTCCCGTCATGATAAGCTGTATGATAGCTGCTATATCGCTATCGTCGACTTCTCCCTCACCAGTAAGATCACCTGGCGTCGCGCCCTGAGGCTCCATCTCAGTAATGGTTGGGAATTCCTTCCAGCCAGCAGCAAAACTATACTTAGCTTGTGTATTGGCAGGCACTGTCAAGGTGGCGATGGGAGCTGTCATGTTATCGCCATCTCCGATACCAAAGACATTATCAGCAATACCAAACGGTGACGTAATATGTGACACCACCGATGCCAAACTACTATTATCCCCAAAAGCATATTCGCCAATACTTGTGAGCGATGCCGGCAATTCAAGAGTCTCTAACCAGAACACACATTGGAAAGCATGTGCACCAATAGACTTTACACTATTGGGCAGAACCAGACTTTGAATGGTGTAAGAATTCCAGAATGCCCATTCGCCAATCTCCTCAACTCCAGGCTGTATCGTCAAAGAATTCATAAACACCTGAGAAAACGCATTGTCAGCAATTTTCTTGACATTATAAGTCTTTCCTCCAGCCGTAATTGTAGAAGGTATAACAACATCTTTACCTTGCAGGGCTGCCTGATCTCCAGATTTGACGATGGCGAAATCCTCTCCTGTAATATAAGTATAGGTGATGCCGTCTTCCAAAGTGATATCTTTCAATTCACCCTGATAGATAACGGGGAACTCCTTCCATACCTCAGCAGCGGAATAAGCTGTCTTCTGGCCGATGGGTACATACAGATCAGCAGAAGTGAACACCTCGACAGTCCCTCCATCCACTTTCGCCGTAGTCAAGAACACATTGCGGGCTATCCCGATGGGATTTTGCATAGCTGCGACCACTGTACTCAGAGGACATCCATAGAAGGCGTTTTCACCAATGCTTTGAAGTGTTGACGGCAATTCAACAGTTTCCAGCCAGTAACAATATGCGAAAGCAGATACTCCGACATATTTGACACCCTCTGGAATCGTCACTTCCTTTAGTCTGTAACAATTTATGAATGCACCATCACCTATCGTTTCCACCGTCGAAGGAATCGTCACAGCAGTAATCCAGCCGAAATACTGGAAAGCCCCGTCTGCGATTTCTGTCACTGCATACAGAGTTCCGCCAACATCGAAAGTTGCAGGGATACTCACCTCGAAGGCAGCACCTGAAGGATAAGTGTGTCCGACAAGTTTGGCCTTCTTGGTTCCTGAATGGCAAACAAATTTCAGATTTCCGACTGTTACATTGATAGAAGCATACACCGTGACCGTCGCAGTCATCAAGGCATCTTTGGAGTTGCCATTGGTTACCTTCAACGTAAATGTACCTGTCGAAGTCGGGACATACGACATGACAACATCTTCCGTTTTGCCAGGATCGATCTTTCTTGTAGCTTTAGCGACATAGGTCCAAGTTGACTCGCCCTCCTTCTGGATCCACAAAGTGATGACCTGTTCAAATGTCTCGCCATCATTGGTGACATTGAGTTTCACATTCAAGGGACTACCCGTCGAAGGATTCTCTGAGGTCGTGATAGTGTTCACCTTGAACGAGGAAACAGCCTGACGGACTGTCAAAGTGGTCTCCGTCACCTCTGCCAAATAGAAATATGTATCATAACATGGGGCACATAGACGCCACGCTTCATCGTCTGAATATCTATAGACTTGGCATATCTCATACTTCCCCAATGCCAGGCCTGCCCCGAAACTCACCTCAGAATTCGTATTCCTTCCAGGATATGTCACACCTGCAGAGATGGTATGCGCATCATCTGACACGACTTCCTTGATCATTCCATTCTGGCAGAGCGCCCAACCCACCGTAACATTCAGGACTTCTGTGGAAGGAGCATTATAATGTGCATAAAAAGTACCATTGAATTGCACCTTTGTAAAATCATCCTCAGCACCGGCACGGGTATATTCATTATCCATTATCTCAATCTGACTCTCTATTAGTGGCATCATCACCTCTGCGTCGTTTCCAGGCTCCACCCCAAACAACGCACTCTGATCAAATTGGTAAGCCCCATTTGTTGCGCTTCCTCCAGCACCCTGATTGTCCGGATCAGCAAGCGACAGCACGAAATAGTCGTCACTCATGCCGCCCCATCCCCAGTTCATGTGGAAGAGGCCATTGCCGTCATAACCGTCGACGATAAACTGATGGCCACCGTCTCCGGACTGTCCGGAATAAAGCACAGGACGCCCGGCCACCAACTCCGCATAAACCATTTCCTCCCATTGACTGGTGGTATAAGGATCACGGTATAAATCACGGATATTTTTGCTATAGCCGAACACTCCTGCCATAACTCCAGCAGAGACGCCTGCAGATGATCCCTCTAAATTATAATCCATATTGACAGCCTGACCGCAATATCGGAACAAGGTGGCGACGGCAGTAGCCGAGGCATCCGTCTCGTTTCCATTATATGAGAGTTTCATCGAATTCCAGTCAAAATCCGTTTCCGGCAAAGCCTTGATGTTCCACTTTCTTGTCCTCGTCTTATAGCCATCAAGAGCCGGGCACTTCTTTGGATACCCCCAGTAATACATGATCTGAGCCATCGCTGTGGCAACACAGCCAGTGACGCAGAGGTTCTCTGGATTAAAGCCCTCGTCCAGCCAGTCTTTACCTTTTCCATCAGGGCACATCATGTTATATGGATAATATTGGTTCCACTGCGTTTGAATCAGCGGACTGATGGCTTTCCAACTGTCAGCCCCACGCGTCTTTGCCTTTTGGGCCGGTTTTGCCGATGTGCCTAATGCCTCAATCTGACGGGCATAGCCTTCGAGCCAGCCCTTCAGGTTCTCCGGCAACTGGTTGATATCGAGTTTGCCGGTCTTTGAATAGCCTAAGATCTCTGTGGTGCGGTCATCGCCAGAGACGATAACAAAACCCTTATTACCTTCTGCATTGAAAACATAGAACGGCTCTCCATCGGAAGGATTGGCTGAGCGGGCGAACCCTCTGGCCTCGCCAAACTGCTTTCCGGGCATAAACACTTGGGCCTTCTGCAAGGCATCCTGTTTAGATACTCTCTCTGCATTCACGGCCGCCGTCACCATAACGACCAACAGGGTAAATAGTAGCTTCTTCATACTCATTTCATGTTTATTTGTGCAAAGATACGAATAAATCCCTAAACGGCCAAACGCTTCGGGAATAATTTATAAAAAAGGTGATAAAGTGAATCACGGCACACCTTTCATCTTATCTTCACATATCTTTTATCGAGAGTGTTTGCTGTTCGAGGTCAATCTCTGCATCCCGATCATAGAACCTCATAATGTTAATTACAATTAATATTAATAACGATTTACATTTCTCGGTGCAAAGATAGGAATAATATCTGGAACTAACAAATAATTGCAGAAGAAATTTGCTTATACAATATAATAAGGTGTAATTTAAAAAAAACAATAACATCTGATTTCTGTCAATGTTAATTCCCACTCCGTCTGCATGGTTACAACAAAATCCCGAAACCGCCAAGCATTTCGGGATTTATTTCTACAAAGAGGACTGGCTGCTCTCGGAATCACAGCGTACCTGTCACCGTGTTACCTCTAAAAATATCGCTAATTTCCTAATAATCAGATAATTATTTAAAAAATATTTTCATCGAACTCACGTTAAATAATTCCAGAAACGCTTGCTCGTTTCGGGATTTTGTTGTATCTTTGCAGACAAATCATTAACAAGATGACAACAATAACAATGAGATCACGAAGTGTCAGACACTTTATGATCTTGTATAACTAACAAAAAAATCCCATAATATTTTGTCATATCGGAATATTTGTTTATATTTGCACCCAGAATAAGGTGGCAACACTAACATGAAACAAAAAAAACTCAAAAGAATAAAAGAATAAAGCTTATGAAACTTAATGTTACTCAAAAATTGATGATGACGCTGGCATTATTGATGCTGGCGACAAGTGTTGCGTGGGCCGATTATACAGGCTATTCCAAGGATTACATCTCAGCCGATGGCCTTGTTTTCAAACGCCAGTTTATTGATGATCCAACAGGATCAACCTGTATCCTGATCAGACCATCCAAAAACAACAAAAATGTGTGGGCCAAGTGTAATGACTACGGTCAGGCTATCGGTCCCGCAACAGTACCGGAAGGCATGGCCGCTGAGGTTCATGTCGGTCCTGTTGGCGATGAATACACGGGGACAAGTTATGTGATCCCTTCAGAAGCAGGTGGAGCAAAAGTGGTCGCTATTGACGGCCTGGCTTTCAATAAAAACACCCATCTGACGAGTATCACCTTCCCAGCAGCTAATCTGACGTTGATCCCTGGTAATGGTTTCGAGGGGTGTACGGCGCTTAAGAGCCTGAATTTCAAGGGCTCCAGTATCAAGACTATCGGTACTGCTGCATTTGCTAAATGTACAGCATTGGAGAAGATTGAGGACTGGGGCAATGTGGAGACTATTCGCGGTTCTTCAGTTGGCTTTGGTTATGGTTCTTTCGGTGGTTGTACTGCACTGACGGAATTAAGAATCGGTCCTTCGGTGAAGTATATCTACGGTAACACCTTTGGTGGTTGTACAAGTTTGACCAGATTGATCTTTGAAGATGGCGATGACTGGTTGGAACTCTCCCCTAGCGACGGTAATGAGGGCAGTGCTTCGCTGATGTTCTACGACAGCCCGATTACCTATGTATACTATGGTCGTCGACTGACAAGCAATGTTCATGATAACTATATTTTATTCAGCAATCCGTTATGTACTATTGAGGAAAGTGTCAGAAAGACGATTCCCGAGATGGCGGTGGAGTTCGGCACGAAAATCGACACCATTCGTAGTACCATGTTCAATGGAATGCCTGTTCCTCTTGTCATATCGGCTCCTGAGGCTACCTATATCGGAACCTATGCTTTTCAGAATGCTAATGTGAAGAGTATCGACGTGCCGAAGATCAAGAAAATTGACAGACACGCCTTCGATCATTGCTTGTTGACAACATTGAATTTCTATTCGGTGGAGGAGATTGGATCTCAAGCTTTCCAGGGAGCACGATTGGAGACTATCTCGCTTCCCCCTTCATTGAAGTATGTTGGTGTCAATTCATTCGACGATGAGTATGTGGACTATAATGACCAGACATTTGCCGATGCCAACGGATACTTTCCAACCAAGTCGAGTCTCAAGACTTTCCGTATAGAGGATGGTGACGATCCGATAGAGCTTGGTTTTAATGGCGATGAAGAATCTGATCAGTTTCGTTACGGACTGAGTTGGCTGAAGAGCAGTACCTTGGAGGAACTCTATATTGGACGTCCTGTGGGCCATGAACCAGTACTCAATGAATATGGCAACACCAGTCATTTTTCTTCAGCATTGCAATTCCGAGTCAATGATTTTCCCAAACTGAAGAAGGTAGAGCTGACAAAGGTCAAAATGATTAGCAGTGAGGCATTCTTTGGTGACTATTCTGAAGATAATCCGCAGAACTGTCTGGAGGAGGTGTCATTACCGATGGTAACAGCCATTCCGTCGCGTTGCTTCAAATACTGCACCAAACTGAAAACCGTGAACATTCCGAAGGCTAAGACGCTTTGGGATGAGGCTTTTGCCTATACCAGCGGCGACCTCGACATCTCGTTTATCAATACGGTTGATAGTATCAAAGCCGAATGCTTTGCCCACAGTGGCATCAGCGGCGAACTGACCATTCCCGGTACTTTGAAGTATTTGGGTAGGGCTGTATTTTATGATTGCGAGAATCTGAAGAAAGTCACCTTTGAGTATGGTGAGAAACCATTAGGTATGGAATATTTCTGGACGGCTAACAACGTTAGTAGTGGCGTGATGTCAATAGGCGGCTATAAGTGTGGCATCGAGGAGTTCTACTTTGACCGTAGCGTTGAGCCTTGTACCTATACCGATTATCAGGGCTATAACTATACTTATCGTTTCGAGATTGCCATCAGCGACGGCAGTTACGGCTCTATGGGCTTCCCCAACCTGAAGAATGTCACCATTGGCAAGAAACTCACCTCGTTGGATGGCTATACCTTCCAGGCATCAGGCCTGGAGTTCATCCGCTGTGAGAATCCGACGCCTATTGCTCTGGAATATACGTCCTATGAAGATGACGATACTTTTAACGCCGACCATAGTCAGGGTCCGTCTTTCAGCACCTATGTACAGGAGAAAGTGAAGTTGCTGGTGCCCGATGGCTCTGTAAGCAAATACCTTGCCGCTGATGTATGGAAAGGCTTCCTGAACTTGACGGATGACCAGGGTGACCTTGGCACCATTGCCATCACCATTCCCGCTGAAGGCATCACTACCTACAGCGGATTTCATAACCTCGATTTCTCAGCGCAGACGGATATCAAGCCCTATATTGTCACCAGTTACGATGCTGACAATGAGACTGTCCAACTCAGTGAGGTGGAAAATGTATCGATGTTGAATTCTATTAATAATACTGGTGTTGTCATCAAGGGAAAGCCAGGAACCTATCAGATACCTGTGGTCACTACCAAGAGTGCCTATCTCAATATGCTGGCCTGCGACCCGAGTACTCTCATCACCCTACCAGAGGAGGGGTACACCTATTATAATTATTCGTCGAGTTCTACCACTACCTATAACTACTATCTGAAGAATGGCAACTTCATGAAGTCGAACGGTTCGGCTAAGGTCGGCCCCAATGAAGCCTATCTGGAGATTCCCAAGACGATGACGAACAGCAAAATGGGCAGCAACGTCACACTGACCTTGGGCAATGACGCCTTTACGCCCCTTTATCCGGAAGTTAGTCTGAACTTTACCGATGTAGATGGTCTGAAGGCTTATTGCGTCACGGGCTTCACTGGTTCCGGCACCGTCACGCTGACACGGGTCAACAAGGTGGAGGCCTATCAGATTGTCCTGCTGAAGGGAACGCCTGGTGCCACTTACACCATCCCCTCAGAGGAGTTCAAGGTTATCAGTATGAACATGCTGAAGATGAATACTGGCGAGAGTGATGTCACGATACAGAATAGGGAAGGCTCGTCGACTATCTATCTCTATCTCGACGGCGACAAGTTTAAGATGGCAGCAGAATCCGGCACCACCATTGCCCCAGGAAAAGCATATCTCTATACGCTCTCCTCGGCTTTGGAGGAGAACGGGCCAGAGGAGTATGCCATTGTCTGTAGGCAGACGGAGGATATTAGTGTCAATGGATTGAAGGGTGATCTCAATGGCGACGGCAAGATCAATGTGGCAGACATTGTGATCATCGTGAACTATCTGACGTATGGCGAGGTTCCCCAAGGCTTCAACACGAATCTTGCCGATATTGATGGCGACGGCAATGTGACCGCGGCTGATATCAAGGCTATAGTAAATATTATCTTGAGGATGCAGTAGGCCTCGGCATATTCGCAAGCATTTTTCAATAACCCAGCCTTATTGCGCAATAAGGCTGGGTTATATGCGACCATTGAATTCATAGATTTATTATAAAATAACGTGAGTTCGACGAAAAAAGTTATAAAATAAATATCTGATTATTAGGAAATTAGCGATATTTTTAGTAACTTTGTAGTGACCAAACCACAAATGTTCACTAAAAGATACCGCTAATGTTTACCGAGGACAAAATTACTGAAATTTTCTGTATGGCAGATGATTTTTGCAAATTTTATGATGCAATGATGGCAAAATATACCATTAAAGAAGCTAAAACGAGGGTATATCACCGTGATATGACCCTTTCCAAGGCAGAAGTCATGGTGATTATGATTCTGTTTCATGGCTCGGGCTACCGTTGCCTGAAGCATTTCTATCTGGAACATGTCACCAACCACCTGCGACACCTGTTCCCCAAACTTGTATCCTATAACCGCTTTGTGGAACTGGAGAAGGAGGTTGCCATTCCCCTGGCCCTTTTCATCAAGAAGGTGTTGCTGGGCAAATGCACGGGTATCAGTTTCGTTGACAGCACACCGCTCAGGGTCTGCAAGAATCAGCGTATCCATATTCACAGGACATTCAAGGGCATAGCCCAAAGAGGAAAGTGCTCAATGGGCTGGTTCTTCGGATTCAAGCTACACCTCATCTGCAATGAGAAGGGAGAAGTGCTCAATTTCATGATTACTCCTGGCGATGTCGATGACCGAAAGCCGCTTGAGTACAAGGCCTTCGTGGAATTCCTGTATGGCAAGCTCGTTGGAGACAAAGGATATATTGGCAAGGAACTCTTCCAACGCCTCTTCGTTGACGGCATTCAGCTGATAACAAAACTCAAAAGTAATATGAAAGGCGCACTGATGAGTATGTCAGACAGACTGCTGACCAGAAAGAGGGCTATCATAGAAACCGTCAATGACGAGCTGAAGAACATTGCCCAAGTCGAACATTCCAGACACAGATCATTTGACAATTTCATGGTTAACCTGCTTGGCGCCTTGGCTGCATACTGCTTCTTCCCCAAGAAGCCGTGCATCTCATGTGAAAGGGCTTGGGACAACCAATTAGCATTGTTCTAAATTCGTCGAACTCACGTTAAAATATCTTTTACCGCCCGCAAAAAATGGAAACATGCCACTAAACTCCCTGCCAACACCCTGCTATATCCCAGTTTACTGGCTCCTTTTTCCCAGTCCGCAACGTCTTTTTTTACAAAACACTTTGGCTATATGCCATTTTTGTTGTACTTTTGCATCCAATTATAGATAACCGATGATCAAAAAGCAACGGACAGAAGATGATTTCTACAAAGAAAGCAAGCGTCTCCGAGCTGAGGTGCTTGCACAAGCTGATGCATTGAAAGAGCATCCCATGCACTTCACTATTACAAATGGCATTACAATGAATGTGGAGATTACCAAGTCTGATTTGAAAACGATTGTCTGTAAAGCTTCACGCGACAACAAGTTTAATGCTATCAAGAATGCTTTGGCCAAAGATATTCGAAGCTTTATTGAAAAGGGAGAGTATATAGGCTGGCGAACAGTAGCAGAGGGGAAACATGGTGAGAGTGCTTACTTTGCATATTTCGACAGGGAGATTGGCGTTAAGATTGTGCTTGCTATGCGAAAGATGAAGAACGGAGGTCCCTATAAACCTTATGCAATCATTGACGAATATACTTTTGCAGCGACCGAAGAACTGCTTCAAAAAGGAACTCCGCTTTAATGGCCTTACTTGCCGGACCAACCGGGGCTATCCATCTGAAGCGGAGTTTAAAAGTGCTTCTATTTTCATAAGTCGCTTGCCGGACCAACCGGGGCTCTTATCCTAATAGGTTCCTTTCATGCTGCAAAGGTAAGGTATTTTTCTGAAACTTGCAAGTTTTGCAGCAACTTTTTGTTATTTCTGTCTGATAATTAAGGCATAGAGCTTCCTGACCCTATTAGTGTCACCGTATCGCTTTCTTGTACTTAGTTAGTTTTCCTATTCCCCTCCTGTCCACTGATTTCTCTCCCACAGGCGGTACACACGGGTGGCGTGCTCTGGATCATGTATGATGTGGTTGCCTGCGTCGGCATTTGAAATAATGGCCTCGCGCTCCCAACTGCCACGGGTGAATTTGAACTGGGCGGGCAGGTGCAGACGGAAGTCGATGGAGGCGATGCTGTCGCTGGTGAGTTTCATTTTGATGCCTTTTGCCTCCCAGTTGGCCAGCGCGTCCTGGTTGCCGGTGATGTAGATGGTGTCGGTGAGGTTCTTGCCGCGCAGTTCGATGTGGACGGGGTATGCATCTTCGCCGACATAGCTCACCAGATTTTTGGCGCCGAAGACGATGTAGTCGTTAAGGGCTGCTGTCAGGCTGGGCATGAAGCCATTGTAATGTCCGTAGCCGGGGAAAGTTTGTACGGAGGTGACGGTGTTCTCGGGGAAGTGAGATTTGTCTTTGAGAACTGTGCTGACACGCTCCCAGCCCGCTTTCCACTCGTCGCCCCAGTAATCAGGCCCGTCATCAATCTCGCCTGACATTGACGCATAGATGAAACGGGGAGCCTTGCGGTTCTTGAACTGGTGGTTCTCAATGTCCGTAGCCAGTCGGTACTCATCGTAGTAGCAGTTGGGCGATATGGCAATGTAGTCGTCGAAAAGGTCGTCGGTAATCATCGCGTCGAGCACGAACGATGCACTCAGCGAATGTCCGATACCGAGGGAGCGTCCCGACGTGCGGTAGTGGGTTTTCACGTATGGCATCAGTTCATTCTTGACGAACTTCTTCAGGTCGGGTGATTTGCCGTAATAGTTGCCCTCCTTGAACAGTCCGTTGTTGCCGTGCAGGGGCATGGGCAGGTAGTCGTGGTTGCGGAAATAGTTGATGTCCCAAAGGTTTGGTGAACAGATGCCAACAATGATGAAATTCGTGCTTCTGCCACCATCGGGGTCGGGTTTGCAGGCGATGTTGAGCAGGCAGTGAACGAGGTCGAACATCTCGCGGCACTGCGCGTCGAACACGTAGATGACATCGTAGTAGGTCTGGTCGAGTTGCTGATAGCCTCCCGGTGTGTAGATGAGCACCTGCCTCTCATGGTTGAAATACTCCGACTTCATCGTGAGCTCCTTCACGCTTTCGAGTTGAGCCGATGTTTTTATTGGAACAGAAAGAACGGTGAGGGTAATGAGAAATAATAATTGTAGCTTTTTCATATCTTTCTGTATTTAGAATCCGGGGGCTGTCTCGCCGCGATGGTAGACAGACCATTTGTCATCGTTGTTGAATACGAAACCTTTGAAACTGAGTGTATTGTCGTCTGCAAAGTTGAATAGCACGTTATGGCTATAAGCGAGATAGCCATTCTCTAAGTCGTCGTATTTGGCATAAAGGATTATCTCGTCGTGGCCCTCACCCTTGATGTCACGCTCCCATTCCAGTTTCCAACTGCCAGAGAATGAGCCGTTCTCCTGCTCAACGTCTTCCCAGTCGGTATAGCGTTTCTCACCATCGATGGTGACGAGGTTTCGGCTTTGCAACTTACGCACACCTGTTAGCGTGCCATCGGCATTGAATGTCAGCTGTTCGTAGAAACGCAGTTTGTCGTTCACGCTTTCATTGTGCCACGAGCCAATAATAAGCGGTACGTATTTCTCTTGCAAAGCCTCCGTTTTCTCGTGTGCTTCTACGTCAGCGTATTCCAGTTCACTGCTGCTGCAAGAGGCAAGTGAGATGGCAGCAGCCATTACGAAGATGTTTCTCCAAAGTTTCTTTGTTTTCATTTTTTTACTATGGTGTATTTGTGAATGTATTTTCCTTATTAACGATAAAATGTGTAGAATCTTGTATTTTAGGACGTTAAATGCTCTTAAATACTCTTGTTTAGTCCGAGCGTTCTTAGTATATAAACTTTACAAAAGGGCTCTCCAAACTCGCGTATTTGCAGCCAGACCATCATTTGGTCGCAAAAATGCGAGTTTTGAGGCGTTAGTGATAAACGGCTGATAGTGAAGATGTTAGAGTTGGAATGAGGCTGATTGAGGCAGGAAAACGGCTGTTTGTCAAGTACTCCCGCCAACTAACGATCGTTAAGATGCCTACTATGAGTGTTACCAAAGCCTTGTACGAGTGATAGGGATGCTTAGTATACCCCTATAACAGGCATCTTAATGAGTCTTACTAAGCATCTTAATGACCGTAAAGTGCCATGTCTACCTGAAAGCGTAATAAGAAATCCTCCATTTCGCTCCTAGTTTGAGCAAAATGAAGGATGCTTTTATAGGCAAGATTCCTTTACATTGATGATTATTGTCAATGATAAGGCTTGTTTTGGCGAAAAAGTCGCAGAAAGGTTGGGACGAGAGGGAAATAGTCGTAACTTTGCGGCGTGAAAGAAGAGAAAACGATTCATTTTAAACGGATGAAGATGCAGGAGGTGGCTGCCTTGGTGGCGGCACCGCTGAACGAGGAACTGCGGCCGGAGGAGCGGACGGAGAGCTGTCTGGTGCTGTCGGACCTGGTGGTCAGGATGGTGACGCACGTGATCTGTCATGTCATCGTGGACTATGAGGCGCAGTTGCAGGAGGAAAGGCTGTCGGTGGCCAATGCGTTCCTGCAGCGGGTGACGTCGACACACCTCTGCAACCATAAACTGACCCGCGAGGGAATCACGTTTGAGTATAACGGGCAGGCGTTCGACCTGCATGAGGAGTATAAGACGATGACGCTGACGCGCTCGGTGTATGAGCATCTGGTGATGTTCTACTTCCTTTTCGCCCATCCCAAGTCGGCGGAGGAGCGCAGCGTGGTGTGGAACTACTGGAAGATCAACAGCAAGAAGAACCTGTTGGAGAGTTTGTCGAGGAATGAGGAGCGAGGAACGAGGAATGAGAATAGTTCTTTGCAGAGCAAAGCGGCAGAGCCGGGTACAGAGGCAGAAAAGGAGATTGAGGCCCTGCGCCAGGAGATCTTCGCCACTGAGACGGGCAGGATATGCAAGAGGCGGCTGGATGAGTGGACGCGCATCGACAAGCCCACGCAGAACGGCTGCATAGAGTTCTATCGGGAAAACGGACGGCTGGAGGTGCGGCGCGTGTCGTACAATCAGGCGTGGAAGTATCTCTTTGACAAGGAGGGGATGACGCTGTTGTACCGCCACCTGAGCATGCACTGCCACCCGATCTACAACGGGCTGCTGCAATACCAGACGCAGGCCGAGAGCGACGAGGGCTACGACGGCATGCCGCTCTATCTGTCGTGCTGCTTCCTGACGCACCTCTGCAAACTGTTCCTGCGACTGATCCCCGGCGGCAACAAGATGCTGCGCCAGGCGTTCTCTGAACAGGAACGATACGTCTTCAACACGTTGTCGCAATTACCAGACGAGTAGTACTAAGGAGCCACAGATTACACAGATTCTCACAGAAGAAGAGATTAACACAGAAGAGAAGATTAACACAGAAGAAAAGGTTGACACAGAAGAGGAGATTGGCACAGAAAAAGGAGCACTGGCAGGTGCTCCTCATCTGTGATAATCAAAATATCTGTGACAATCTGTGTAATCTGTGGCTTAGAATTTCAGATACTTCGGCGTGTAGCCTTTCTTGGACTTGGCGACTTGGGCGGGTGTGCCGGCAGAGAGAATCTGTCCGCCCTTGCGGCCGCCCTCAGGACCCATGTCGATGATCCAATCAGCCTGACGGATCACGTCAAGGTTGTGCTCAATGATAATGACGGTGTTGCCGCGGTCGACGAGACGGCGGAGCACCAGCATCAGGATGCGGATGTCCTCAAAATGGAGGCCAGTGGTGGGCTCGTCGAGGATGTAGAGCGTCTTGCCGGTGTCTTTCTTGGACAGTTCGGTGGCGAGCTTGATGCGCTGGCTCTCACCGCCGGAGAGGGTGGTGGAGGGCTGGCCGAGCTTGATGTAGCCGAGGCCCACGTCCTGGATGGTCTTGATCTTGCGGAGGATGTCGGGCACGTTCTCAAAGAACTCCACGGCCTGATTGATGGTCATGTCCAGCACGTCGGCAATCGACTTGCCCTTGTAGCGCACCTCCAGCGTCTCACGGTTGTAGCGTTTGCCGTGACACTCCTCACATGGCACCTGGATGTCGGGCAGGAAGTTCATCTCAATGGTCTTGTAGCCGTTGCCGCCACAGGTCTCGCAGCGGCCTCCCTTCACGTTGAAGGAGAAGCGGCCGGGTTTGTAGCCGCGGATCTTCGCTTCCGGCAGGTTGACGAAGAGCGAGCGGATGTCGGAGAAGACGCCGGTGTAGGTGGCAGGATTTGAGCGCGGCGTGCGGCCGATGGGCGACTGGTCGACGTTCACCACCTTGTCTATATTCTCTATGCCCTCGATGGAGTCGTAAGGCATGGGCTGCTTCAGGGAACGGTAGAAGTGCTGCGAGAGGATGGGCTGTAGCGTCTCGTTGACGAGCGTGGACTTGCCAGAGCCGCTGACGCCTGTGACGAGGATGAGTTTTCCCAAGGGGAACTCTACATCGACGTGCTTGAGGTTGTTGCCGGAGCAGCCTTTTAGCACCAAGCTCTGGCCGGAACTTGGTTCTTGAGGAGTGAGGAGTGAGGAGTGTGGAGTGAGATTACCTTCTGCACTTGAACTATTCTCACTCCTCACTTCACCCTCCACACTCCTCGCTCCATTCAAGTACTGTGCGGTGAGGGTATCGCTCTTCAGCAGTTCGGCGGGAGTACCCTGGAAGACCACTTCACCGCCCTTGCGACCGGCACGGGGACCAATGTCGATGATCCAGTCGGCGCTGCGCATCATGTCCTCATCATGTTCTACGACGATGACGGTGTTGCCCAGGTCGCGCAGTTCCTTGAGGGAACGGATGAGGCGTTCGTTGTCGCGCTGGTGGAGACCGATGGATGGCTCGTCGAGGATGTAGAGCACATTGACGAGCTGGGAACCGATCTGCGTGGCGAGACGGATGCGCTGGCTCTCACCGCCCGATAGCGAGGCTGACTGGCGGTTGAGGGCGAGGTAGTCAAGTCCTACCTCCAACAGGAAATCGAGGCGCGTGCGGATCTCCTTGAGGATTTCCTTGGCGATTTTATATTCTTGAGGAGTGAGGAGTGAGGAGTGTGGAGTGAGATTACCTTCTGCACTTGAACTATTCTCACTCCTCACTCCACCCTCCACACTCCTCGACTCTAAGTCGTCAAGCCACTCTCTTAACTCAGAGATGTCCATCGAGGCGAGCTCGGCGATGTTCTTGTCCCAGATGCGGTAGGAGAGGGCCTCGCGGTTCAGGCGCTGGCCGTGGCACTCTGGACATTCGCACTCGGCAAGGAACTGGTCTGCCCACTTCTGTCCGGCAGCGGAGTCATCGTTGTCCATCACGTTACGCAGATACTTGATGATGCCGTCAAAGGCGACGAAGTAGTCGCTGGAGGTGTGGACGAGGTCTTTGCTGATGCGGACGTTCTCAAGCGAGCCGTAGAGCACCTCGCGGATGGCGTCGTCGGGGAGGTCGGCGATGGGCGTCTTCAGTTCACAGTCGTACTTCTTGAGGATGGCCTCCACCTGCCAGAAGATCATCTGGTTCTTGTACTTGCCAAGGGGAACGATGCCACCCTCATAGATGCTCTGACTACGATTGGGCATAACCTTCGTCAGGTCTATCTGGTTGATGATGCCCAGGCCCTTGCAATGAGGACATGCGCCTTGAGGTGAGTTGAACGAAAAATTGTTAGGTGCTGGGTCTGAGTAGCTTATGCCTGTAGTAGGACACATCAGTCGCTTGGAGAAATGCTTGATGCTACCCGTGTCTTTGTCCAAAATCATGATGAGGCCGTCGCCTTGCTTCATGGCGATGGAGACAGACTTCTTCAGTCGCTCTGCGTCTTTGTCGCCGACCTGCAATTTGTCGATGACCACCTCAATGTCGTGGTTCTTATAACGGTCCACCTTCATGCCGCGGGTGATCTCCTGCAGCTCTCCGTCGATGCGGATGTTCAGGTAGCCTTTGCGGCGCATGGCCTCAAAGAGTTCGCGGTAGTGACCCTTACGGCTGCGCACCAGCGGGGCGAGGATCAGGATCTTGTGTCCGGCATAGTCGTGGAGGATCATCTCCAAGACGCGTTCCTCGGTGTACTTCACCATCTCCTCACCGGTGGCGTAGCTGTAGGCACGGCCGGCACGGGCGAAGAGCAGACGGAGGTAGTCGTAGATCTCTGTGGTGGTGCCGACGGTGGAGCGCGGGTTCTTGTTGGTGGTCTTCTGCTCAATGCTGATGACGGGCGAGAGGCCGGTGATCTTATCGACATCCGGACGCTCCATGCCACCGAGGAAGTTGCGGGCGTAGGCCGAGAAGGTCTCAATATAGCGGCGCTGGCCCTCGGCAAAGATGGTGTCAAAGGCCAACGACGACTTGCCTGAGCCGCTGAGACCGGTGATGACGGTGAGGGAGTGGTGCGGGATGGTACAGTCGATGTTCTTCAGATTATGTACCCGGGCACCATATACATTGATGCTTGTCTCTTCTTTCATGTCGTTTGTGTAATCCTACTGATTATAGGAGTCCCCTTCTGTGAAACCGCGCAACAGGTTGACGTCCTTGCGGATGAGGTATTCCTGTCCGTCGGCACCTTTCGCCCGGCACAGGAGGAAATAGACACCCTCCTTCACGTCCTTGCCCTTGTAGGTGCCGTCCCAGCCGTCGGCAGAGGGATCGGTCCACTCGTAGAGCTTCTGGCCCCAGCGGTTGAAAATATAGGCGTGGAACTCCACGATGCTCTGGTATTCCTTGACCTTGAAGGTGTTGTTTTCGCCGTCGCCATTATTGGGCGAGAAGGCATTGGGGAAGCTGAGCTTGCTCTCGCTGACGGTCACCTTGAAGACGACGGAGTCGATTTCCAACTCACCTTGGTTGAGTGTGGTGCGGAGGGTTACCAGCGTGGTGCCGGCGGTGGTGAAGGTATAGTCGGTATTCTCCTCATAGCGCACCATGAAGTCCTTCTCTTCTCCCTGCATGCGGAAGTGCCACTCGTAGGAGGGGATATAGACACCCATATCGGTGGGGTTGGCGTAGAAGTTGACGAACAACGGTGCCTGTCCGGAGATGTCGGGATTGTCTTTGTCGGCGGTGGCGAGATTGCCTTCATCGTCGGTGTAGGTGGCTGTGGGCATCACATCAAGGGGTCCCTGCGCAACGGCGACCATCGGCATCAGCAGGGCAAAAAGGACGGGAATGAACTGTCTAATTCTCATTTTTAATCATTTTAAAGTGCAAAGTTAGTAAAAAATTGATAATTGACAATTGGTAATTGATAATTATTTTGTACTTTTGTACGCGAAATAGAAATTTTTAGAGTTTATGACACGACTTTTAAGATATTTTTTGCTGACAACCTTGCTGGCTTTTACCGTCAGCAGCATATCGGCGCAGCAGGCTTCCACCTTCCGTGGACAGCATAAGGTGAAGAAGAAAGAGACCATCTTCGGCATCTCGCGGGAATACGGTATCACCATCGAAGAACTGATCAAGGCCAACCCTGAGATGAATACGCCGGGCTATGAGTTGAAGAAGGGTATGATTCTGAATATTCCTTTCTCCAAGGACAGTCTGGAAGCGCAGGCCAAACGTGAGGCTGCTGCTAAGCAAGAGGCTGCGGCTAAGCAGGAGGCTGCCGCGAAAGTCCAGATGGCGGCTACCGATGTGAGGAACCGTGAGATCCGTCTGGGCATTATGCTGCCGCTGCATAACATCAACGGCGACGGACGTCGTATGACGGAGTACTATCGTGGTGTGCTGATGGCCTGTGACAGCTTGAAGAAACAGGGCATCTCCATCGATGTGCATGCCTGGAACACGGCTGAGGATGGTAATATAAATAAGGTATTAGAGGATCCCGCTGCAGCAAAGTGCGACTTGATTATCGGTCCGCTCTATTCCAAGCAGATGGATGCGCTGTCTGCCTTCGTCACCAAGCACGACATCCGGCTGGTAATTCCCTTCTCCATCAATGCCCCGCAGTTGACGACCAACCGCAATATCTTCCAGGTGTATCAGTCGCCGACGGAGCAGAATGATGTCATCTTTGCACGTTATATTGAGCGGTTTAGGAACTATCATACGGTGGTCATCGACTGTAACGACTCCACGAGCAAGAAAGGATCTTTCACCTTCGGCCTTCGTCGGCAGATGGAACAAAGGGGGATGGATGTCGTCGTCACTAACCTGAAGTCGACAGAGGCAAACTTCTCCAGGGCGTTCAGCCAGACGAAACCCAATGTGGTCATTCTCAATACGGGCCGTTCGCAGGAGTTGGGCGTCGCCTTCTCCAAGATCAACGGCCTGAAGGCGAATAGCCCAGAACTGGATATCACGATGTTCGGCTATACCGACTGGCTGCTGTATACCAGGACGCATCTGGAGAATTTCTATAAATACAACACGTATATCCCTTCGGTGTTCTACTACAATCCCCTGTCGGCTGGTACGCAGCGCTTTGAGCGTAAGTATCGTCAGAACTTCCGCAGTGACATGCAGAACGCACTGCCGCGCTTTGCCATCACAGGCTTCGACCACGCCTTCTTCTTCCTCAAAGGACTGCATAAGTACGGCAAGAGTTTCAATGGCGCTGAGGGTATGTTCGGCTATCCGCCTGTGCAGACGCCCTTGAAGTTTGAGCGTTATGGCAATGGCGGCCTGCGGAACAGGACGATGATGTTCATACACTATCAGCCTGAACACACGGTGGAAACGATTAAGTTCTAGGGATGAGTGAAAAGGCGAAAAAGTGAGAAGGTGAACATGAAACTAAAGGATTTAAAGGTAAATAGGTGCGTGGTAAGAGTATTACTCTTTCACCTTTTCGCCTTTTCACCTTTATATGTCTCTGCCCAGGTGGGTGAGTACCGTAAGGACTTGGCAGTGGGCTTCAACGGCGGTGTGGCGATGACCAGTGTGGCGTTTGTGCCGAAGGTACCGCAGTCGATGCTCAACGGTCCTACATTCGGACTCACGGCCCGATATACCTGTGAGAAATACTTCAGCAGCATTTGTGCCATCGCGGTTGAGTTGAACTATACGCAGTTGGGATGGAAGGAGAAGATCCTTGATTACGACAACCAGCCTGTGCCCCTTCATACCGACGAGACTCAGACGCTCAACTATGCCAGGAAGATCAACTATATACAGGTGCCCCTGCTTGCGAGACTTGGATGGGGACGGGAGCGTAGCGGTTTCCAGTTCTTTATCCAGTTGGGCCCTCAGGTGGGATTCTATATGAATGATCAGGTGGAAAGCAATTTCGATGTGCATGATCCGGCGTTCAATCCAGTGATTATTGATGGCAAATACAGTCCGGAGTATCAGTATGCCAACAAGCGTGTGTCGCATGTTGTGGCTCAGGATACTCTGGCCGTGGAGAATAAAATCGACTATGGCATAGACTTGGGAGCAGGACTGGAATTCAGTAACCGTCACTTGGGCCACTTCATCGTGGAAGGGCGTTACTACTATGGTCTGGGAAATATCTTCGGCAACACCAAGCGTGACTACTTTGGACGCTCCAACTTCGGCAGCATCATCGTGAAGTTCACGTATCTCTTTGATATCATCCGAACGAAAAATTCAAAAATTAAATAACTATAACTATGTTTGAAGGACAACCAAAAGGATTATTTGCGTTGGCACTGGCCAACACGGGCGAGCGCTTCGGCTATTACACGATGCTCGCAGTTTTCGCATTGTTTCTGAGAGCCAACTACGGATTGTCGCCTGCTATGGCAGGTACGATCTACAGTTCGTTCCTGATGCTGGTGTATTTCCTCCCGCTGATCGGCGGTATCATGGCCGACAAGTTCGGCTTCGGCAAGATGGTGACCACGGGTATCATCATCATGTTTGCGGGTTATCTGCTGCTGTCGGTGCCCTTGGGAGGCGATAGCTTTGCACTGGTCGTTATGCTGGCAGCACTCTTGCTCATCGGCTTTGGAACGGGACTCTTCAAGGGTAACCTCCAGGTGATGGTGGGTGACCTGTATAACGATCCGCAGTATCAGGACAAGCGCGATGCCGGCTTCTCCATCTTCTATATGGCCATAAATATCGGTGCGCTCTTTGCTCCGACGGCTGCCATCAGAATTAAGGAGTATGCCGAGACGGCACTGGGCTATTCCAGCAACGACGCTTATCACTTCTCGTTTGCCGTGGCCTGTGCCTCGCTGATTCTTTCCATTGCCATCTATTACATTTTCCGCTCAACCTTCCGTCATACGGAGGGCGGTAAGAAGAAGGATGCAGTGAAGGCTGATGCCAGCACGGAGCCTGAGCTGACGAAGGAAGAGACCAAGCAGCGCATCGTGGCACTCTGTCTGGTGTTTGCTGTGGTGATCTTCTTCTGGATGGCCTTCCATCAGAACGGTCTGTCGCTGACGTATTTTGCTGATGAGTTCACGGCACAGTCAGCAGAAGGCTTGCAGGCGATGTGCTTCAATGTGTGGAACCTTGTGGCGGTGATCTTCATCGTCTATGCCGGCTTCTCACTGTTCCAGAGCAAGACAGGTAAGGGTAAGGCCATTTCTGCCATTGTCATCTGTATGGCTTTGGCATTCCTCTGCCTGTCATACGATGCCGATGGCAGCATCACTGTTTCTGCACCTATCTTCCAGCAGTTCAATCCGTTCTATGTGGTGGCCCTGACACCAGTGTCGATGGCTATCTTCGGTTCGCTGGCTGCCAAGGGTAAGGAACCCTCTGCTCCGCGAAAGATCGCCTACGGTATGATTGTGGCTGCCATCGCCTATGCCCTGATGGCCTTTGGTTCATTCGGTCTGCCGATGCCTCAGACGGAGATGGGGGCCGATGGTAATCCTATGGCTGTGCATGTGGCCGACGTGACGCCGAACCTGCTGATTATGGTCTATTTGGTGCTGACGTTTGGTGAGTTGCTGCTGTCGCCGATGGGTATTTCCTTTGTGTCTAAGGTGGCACCTCCAAAGTATAAGGGTATGATGATGGGCGGCTGGTTTGTGGCTACGGCTATCGGTAACCAGTTGGTCGTCGTCGGCGGACT
>JAEEGH010007218.1_pt1 | contig 26842 bp, 18 predicted proteins | sample 9134181 | NCBI WGS metagenome assembly JAEEGH01 (sample SAMN16246544, study PRJNA631951) | gut metagenome | biome: gut microbiome; feature: rumen; material: DP-attached | host: Bos | place: Iran: Karaj | collected 2018-10 | reverse complement strand
ATATACTGGTAAATGCAGGTAGGGACAGGATTGATCAATGATTAGAAGTGGAGTAATATTTTAGAAAAAATCGGGTGCTTAGAAAATACACCAGGGAAGTTAAGATTACTATCTAACGATTTTGAAGAAAAATCTGAATTTCCAGCGAAATTTTCTGAAATCATCTCATCAAAGCTTTCTATTTCGGACAAAAATTCTGTAAAAATATCAATAAATTTTTTTTCTGAAAGAACAGATGCTGTTACAACCATGTACATGACAACTGCATCAGACTCAGAATCACGACCTACTACAGGACAGTTTCCACCCTTGAGAAAACACGGGCCCAAAGCATAATCGAGAAGCTCCAGAACTAGAGGATAACTGACAGGATCCGGCAGTTCCTCTGCTACAGGTGCAGAGAGAATTATAAGACCGTCATCCTGATGGGATCTGACATTGATCAGCCGGCTGTCATCAATAACAAGCTGACAGAATCCGTCATCATCAAGCTGAAGATCCATTCCCATTTCCAAACCAAAATTTTTTATAAGCTCTCTATGATCGATATCCCGCATAAGAATTTTCCTTCTACTTTTTTTGATATGCAAAAAATTACATTACATTCAACAATTAAAACGAATCTGTATGAAAAAGGTTACACAACCAATGAGTCCTTTTTTAGTGAATGTCAGAATAGATCTGATATTGAAAACCGAAAGGATGAAACACCATCTATAATACGGACGCTCTGCGTTTCATACCGGTAAGGTACAGCTTTATCGCAGTTGCAAATCTTCTATACAGAAACGACCGGTATTAGACTATCAAAAAATAAACATAAGCTTTGATAATGTTGTATAATTAGTGTTAATTTGATCACAGTATATAGGAAGCAAAGTGAAAAGTAATTTCAAATGGTCATGTCTTGCTGCAGTAGTTGCTGCCAGCGTATCCTCTTCAGCATCAAGTGCCGATGCCCCTTTTTTCCAGATAACAGAAATTTCTTCTGATGCCAGGGAATACGGTTATAAGCTGGCGCAGAAAAGCGACGACTATCTATCCGTAACTCAGGAATACGACTGGTGGAGCTACTTTGATTCAATACCTACCGAAATCGATCTCAGCGACCGTTTTTCATACACGCCGGGCTGCATCTTTGATTCCAAGGTATGTGATGCTTTTTATGACAGCTCGGATGAAACCGATCAGCGCGGTCACAGTTTCTTCCATTCACTCGTGAACAATCTTCCTTATACCTACTCGCTGCTCAACGGCGGCGACACCTCATCCAATCTTGACGGTTTCCGTCGCGGAATCAACGAAGACGGCAGTGTAATTGTCGGATGGATTGACAACAGGGATCGCTCCTTTGAAGGCGGAGCAAGATTTCCTGTGGTTTGGAACAACGGCACCATGATAAAGCTCGCAGAGATCGGACACGGACAGGCTTCTGATTCTTTTGAGACTTACGACGGTTCGCTGATTGTTGGAGGTGCAGCATCAGAAACCCAGATTTCAGACAACGAGCGCTATCACTACTGCTACGAAAGATACAATGAGAATTCCTTCAGAAGCAACATTCTCAACTGTCCGGGATATCACAACAAAGCGGCTCTTTGGCTCATACAGAATAATGAAGTGAAGGATGTCAGGTATCTTAATCACTATGATGCCGCGACAAAGGATAAAATAAGCACGGCAGACGTAAAAAAAATAATTAAGATTGACGACACATACTATGCAGTCGGATATTCCGCAACTGATGACATAGGTGCAGATTCATCCAACATTGCAACCTACTGGACATTTAAATACAGTGACGGTGCCTTCTCCGACATTTCAGGCTATAAGCGCCCGAGCGGACTGGATCGTCCGGGCAAGGATGATGAGCACTTCGGTTCCACGTGGTTTGCCGATGCCAACGACAATGGTATAGCTGTAGGCAACGCCAGATACAACTCCGTCAAGAACCGTTCATATCCTGTTGAAATGTTTGTCTATGATATCAGCAGTGACAAAACAACAACCCCGATCAAGGATGTGCCGTTCAAGGGAGCAACCAACCGTGCCGTTGCAATCAACAACAACAATCTGATAGTCGGTGTATCTGACAACAAGGATTCACAGGAAGCAGTGGTTCAGGGAAACCCTCGTCAGAGAGATACGTATCTGTACAACTACAATACGAACAGGTTCTATTCCATCAATGATCTTATCTGCAGCAGCGATTCATGCGAAATCAACGGCAGATACTACTACATCTACAATGTAGGCGATATAAATGACAACAATACAGTAATTGCAAACGCCTACAGGTACGAAAACTACGACGACTGGAAGAACTACAAGAACCCGACCAATGTGGAAATACTGCTGACATCTGACAAGTTTGATCCGACTGACGAAAAGTATGATATCCCCGAGGAATATGTTGTTGAGTACAGCAGACCGGAGATAACATACGGCGAAAGATCCGGCAAGCATAAAGGTTCAATGCCTGTTGCGGCGGTGATGTTCATGACTCTTCTCGCAGCTTTGAGACTGTCTAGAAGAAAAAAATGATTGCCCGTCCGTAGCATGAAAAAATGAAGAAATCGAAGGAGTCATTCTGCAGGGAATGACTCCTTTGTTGTTATAATTCCGCTGCTGATGATTTTATTCTGCCTTTCTGCTAGGATAGATCTGTTTATTTTGTACATTAGGAAGGAATAGTAAACATGGCAAAGGTTTTATTGCTCAACGGCAGTCCTCATCACAACGGATGCACCGCAACCGCTCTTCAGGAAATGATAGGTGTTTTTAATGAAGAAAAAATAGAAACAGAACTGATCCACGTAGGCAGCAAAGATATCCGCGGATGCATCGCCTGCGGTAAATGCAGAACGCTCGGACACTGCACATTCGATGATCTTGTAAACAGCACAGCGGAAAAATTCAGAGATTCAGACGGTCTTGTAATAGGAAGTCCCGTCTACTACGCATCACCCAACGGCACAATTCTGAGTTTTCTGGATCGTCTTTTCTTCAGCAGTTCGGGCTTTAGCAAGCAGATGAAGGTAGGTGCCGCCGTAGTAAGCTGCCGCAGGGGCGGAAACACAGCGACATTTGACGCTCTTAACAAATACTTCACCATAAGCAGTATGCCTGTTGCATCCAGTACCTACTGGAATCAGGTTCACGGCTTTACTGCCGATGATGCAAAAAAGGATCTGGAAGGTCTGCAGACCATGCGCAACCTTGCACGCAACATGTCATTCATGATCAGAGCCTTTGCCATGGCAAGGGATCAGATTGGATATCCTGAAATGGAGAAAAGCTTCGTCACAAGCTTTCATGACGGAAAATAGAACCGGATCATAAACGTTCACCCTGCCGCAGAAGGAGCTGTCCTAGCTCTTTCTGTTCTTCATTTCTGTATAGCGGCTCTTAAGTTCCTCCAGCTCCTCCCAGCGTGCATATGCACTGCCTATTTTCTCCTCAAGTTCAGACGCCTTCATATTCTGCTCCCTGATTTCATCCTGTGAACGGGTATAAAACGAAGGATCAGAAAGGATCTGCTGGATCCCTTCAAGCTCAGCCTCAAGTTCGGCGATTACGGACGGAAGCTGCTCAAGCTCCTTCTCCTCCCTGTAGCTAAGTCTGCTTTTTTCGCGGACAGATGAAACCGCAGGCTCCGGCACTGTTATGTTTTTAGATTCCTTCCGATCATTTTTTGTCTGAAGGTACCTCTGGAGATCCTCATATCCGCCCACTACCTGCTCTATCGTGCCGTCACCCTGAAAATACCACAGCTCCGTTGCCACATTGTCTATAAACCAGCGATCATGACTTACAAGAATCAGGGTTCCCCTGTAGGCTACAAGCAGTTCCTCCAGAAGCTCAAGGGTTTCTATGTCAAGATCATTTGTCGGTTCGTCAAGGATCAGAACATTAAATTCCTTAAGAAAAATTTTTGCAAGCAGAAGACGGTTCTTTTCGCCTCCCGAAAGGGCGCTGACCGGAACATACGCACGGCGCGGTTCAAACAGAAAATCCTGCAGATATCCCATTACGCTCTTGCGGTGACCGTTGACTGTAACTTCTGTCCGGCCGTTGGTCAGATTATCAAGAACCGTTTTGCTTTCATCAAGAGCATCGCGATACTGATCGAAATATGCCACCGAAATGTTCGAACCTCTTCTGATGGTGCCGGATGAAGGTTTAAGATCACCCAGGAGAAGTTTTATCAGTGTGGTCTTGCCGCAGCCGTTACGTCCGGCAAGAGCGATCTTGTCACCTCTGCGAATATTTATATCGAGTCCGTTAATCAGACTGCGATCATTGAAGGCAAAGCTTATGTTATCACCCTCAAAGACAATCTGTCCGGACTGCTGCGCATCATTGAGATTAAGAGAAACAGTACCCTGACGGTTCCTGCGGTTGCGACGCTCCTCGCGCATGCGCTTAAGTTCTCTGACACGACCTTCATTTCTTGTTCTTCTGGCCTTTACACCCTGTCTTATCCAGATTTCTTCTTCAGACAGTTTTTTATCAAACGCCTTATTGGCCTTGTCCTCTATTTCACGTCTCAGGTCCCGATCTGCTATATACCGGCGGTAGTTGCCCGTATACGAATAGATGACACCACGATCAAGTTCTATAATGCGGGTTGCTGTTTCATCAATGAATGAACGGTCATGACTTATAAAAATCACTGCACCGCTGAAGGAAACAAGAAAATTTCTAAGTTCCGTTATTGCGCTGACATCAAGATGATTGGTCGGCTCATCAAGAAGAAGAACCTGTGGAGAATCAGCAACAGCCCGTGCAAGAGCTATTCGTCGGAGCTGACCTCCGGAAAGACCGTCCATTGAAGAAAAAGCAGGAAGATCCATCCTCTCAAGAAGATTAATCACCTTCTGCTTGAATGTAAAACCGTCAAGCTCCTCAATGCATGAATGAAGTCTGTTAATCTCCTCATCAGAAATTCTGCCGTGAGACACCGCATCCTCATAATCCCTGAGCATCCGGGGAAGTCCCTCCCTCGCTCCGGTCACATACATCCACACCGGTTCACTGCAGTCTCTGGGAGGATCCTGCTCCAGCATGGATACAGTCAGATTATTCTGGAAAACAACCGTTCCGCTGTCTGGCACTATTCTGCCGGCAAAAATCTTTAGAAGCGTTGATTTGCCCGCACCGTTGCGTCCCACGAGGCACACTCTCTCATGCTCCTGAATACTGCATGATGCCCCGTCTAGAAGAGGTCTGTCGGAATATGACAGCACCGCATTATCCATAGTAATCAGTGCCACTTATTCCTCCCTGAGCGTCAGAAGCCAGCAGTTGTGCTGATCCGAAGACGATTCATAGTCACGGCACAGAGTCTGTCTGCTGACATCACGAATGCAGAACCCCAGCTCCTCAACACCGTTTTTATCCAGCCTGAACCCCTTGCGGTTATTGGTAAAAAGCACCGTTCCGCCTCTGTTAAGGAGACGTTTCACCCTGGTCAGAAGCTTTATATGATCCCTTTGCACCTCAAAGGTTTCCTCCATTCTTTTTGAATTTGAAAACGTCGGAGGATCCACATAAATGAAATCAAACATGTCTTCTGTTTCATCCAGCCATTTTAAACAGTCGGCCTGAACAAACCTGATTTTCGGCTCCTGAAGAACAATATTATTTATCCGCATATTCTCCTTTGCCCAGTTCAGATAGGTTCTGCTCATATCAACCGTGCAGACCGATTTGGCACCTCCAAGCGCCGCCTGGACCGATGCGGTTCCGGTATAGGCGAACAGGTTGAGAAAATCACAGTCTCTGACGCTCTCACCAATCAATTTTCTGATAAGACGGTGATCTGAAAAAAGACCTGTGTCCAGATAATCATGAAGATTGACCAGATATTTAATATCGTATTCATGGACAACCATCATGTTGCCCTCCTCGTCAAGACGCTGATACTGCTCCTTTCCGCGCTGATGAAATCTTGATTTTACAATAATATGATCTCCCGGAAACTCAAGCACCGAGCACGTAACCTGCATCATATCCAGAAGCCTCTGTCTAGCCGTATGCTGCGGCACAGACTTGGGTGCCTGGTACTCCTGAATAACTGCATAATCGGCATACACATCAATTGCGGCATTGTAATTGGGCAGATCGGCATCATAGATGCGGTAGGACTCCAGTTTCTCCTTTGCAATATACTTTTTCAGACCCTTGAGATTCTTTCGCAGACGGTTGGCAAATTCCTCGGCGTTTTTTGAAAGTTCGCGCCTCGTAAAATCTCCGGATCCGGCAGTTTCTGATGCACCGTCCGCATTCTGAGTCTCAGCATATACCCTGTAGGTTTTCAGCAGACATGCCAGAGCGCCGTTGAACAGATGGTATTCCCTGTCAGCCTTCAGTCTCATGCATCCGAGAAGTTCCGCCGAGGAAGAGATTACACTGGCCGAGGATCCCGGAAATTCCTGCCTCAGACAGCTGCCAAGAAGTGAATAGAGAGACAGAAGCTCGGTGAAATTACCCAGGCGCTCGCCGTAAGGAGGATTGGTAATTACAGTGAATGTGGACTGAGGAGACGGATTTTTCAGATTTTTCAGCTCACAGGGCTCAAAATCCATAAGATCGGTAAGTCCGGCCCTGTCGGCGTTGGTTCTTGCAGCCTCAATGACCCTGTAGTCCGAATCAAAGCCGTAGAAGGATATTTTTTTCTCCTTGAGCAGAGCAATTCCGCGGGAACTTCTTTCCTCAGCCTCTTTGAGACATTTCTGCCACAAATCATCATCATGAAGAGTCAGATTGGCAAATCCGATATTCTTTCTCAGCAGACCAGGAGCCGTATCGGAAAGACGCATGGCGGCTTCAATCAGAAGGGTACCCGAACCGCACATCGGATCAAGATAACACGTGCTGTCAAGGCGGCTTCTTGCAACTATTGCCGCAGCCAGGTTCTCTTTAAGAGGCGCGGCGCCGGCTGACGCACGGTAGGTACGGCGGTGCAGCGAGGCGCCGTATATGTCAATGCTTACAGAAACCCTGTTTTTCTTCCCCAGATGCACAGCGATACGAACATCAGGCTCTTTGACACTGACATTCGGTCTCATAAACCCCTTCTTGACAAATCTGTCGACAATGGCATCCTTAACCTTCTGCGCGCCGTAGAGGGTATTGCGGATATAGTCTGACGTTCCTGAAAAATCTACAGCTATCGTTTTTACCGGATCGAACATCTGCTCCCATGCTATGGAATTAATTCCAAGATAAAGAGAGATATCATCACCGGCATCAAACTCGGAGATTCTGAACAGAATTCTTGAAGCAAATCTTGACCAGAGCACAGCTTTGTACCCGGTTTCCTTTTCTCCGGAAAAATAAACACCTGCAACAGTCTTTTTCAGATCACTGCAGGAGAGAGAATTCAATTCATCAAACAAAAGATCTTCCAGTCCCTTCGGGCAGGAGGCAAAAAATTTATTCATACGCTTTTTCTCTGACTGAATCTAGGATGTTTTTTTCTGCTTTGAGGTAATAAAATGCTCCAGGATATCATAAGCCTTTCTGACCATAAGGATCTTTTTGGCATAATCCTTCCTGGCACCGTTGCGATCAGGATGAAATTTAATCATGTAGGACATATATCTCTGATGAACCTTGTCAAGATCGCCGGTGGGAGCAAGTTCAAAAAACTTAAAGCATTTTCTGACATCCTCACTTGTATACTGGGGAACCGGCTCATGAGCCAGCTGATCTATGCATATAGCCCTGATAAACGGATTATGCTCGATATCATAAAATGTTTCGTCGGATATCTCCTTAAGCGAGGATTCCAGAGGATGCCTTTTGACAAGATCCTTAAGTCTCATCGAAGCCTCCCTGCTTCCCCCCTCCGCAGCCTTGCCGAGGAAATAATACGCCTTTACCTGAAATACTCTGTTATCTGCAGACTCGGCATAAATTTTCCCCAGCTGATACTGCGCCTCCACACTGCCCTGAAAGGACGCAACCTCCAGCCAGGTAATCGCATTGCTTAAATTTCTTCCCACTCCCTGACCGTACAGGAACATCTTGCCTATCAGCATCTGTGCTTCAGCGTCACCGGCAAATGCACCGTCAAAAAGATAATTGAACGCAATTTTGAAATCCTTTGGAAGTCCGATACCGAAGTAGTAGTTTTTACCTATCTTTATCTTTTCTATAATTGTACTGCTGACCTGAACCGATCTGAGATTCTTGTTTCCGCCGGCATCCTGGCTTCTCGGCCGGATCCTTCCGGCAGCTCTCGGTATTCTGCGTTCTGCAAGCCAGCGGCGTCTGAAAAAAATAATGTTGTAAAGCACAAGCATCACGCCGCAGGTTAAACCTCCTATAAGAAGGAGAATGCTCGAATCCCCTCCCTTGATGTACACGACCGGCAGAAAAACCGTCAGAACTGCAAGAGTAAGGTTTTTAAAGCAGTAATCTATCCATAACTTATTCATACAAAACCGGAAGGGAATTATCAAAACAAGAAGTAAAGCATCAGAACACAATCCCTGTCAGAGTGAATTTATGACTTCAAACTCCGTCTGTGCTGCCAAACTCGACACCGCCTATTTTAGCACAAAGCGGGATCCGCTCATATAGAGGGCGGCTCAGTACAAAGAGCAGACAGTATGACAGCCGTACAGAAATCCTATGCCCGAACCTGCACGCAGAAAAAAAACAGATTAAAAATCACGTACAGCAGTTTAAGTACAGTTTCCAAACTGCTGTTCGTCATCAGGACTGCGGAGAATCAGATGAATGTATCTTCCCAGACGTCTGAACCTTTCATCCCGCGAGTATTCAAGTTCAAAATGCCGTATATCGTCAAATTTCTCCTCATACTCGTTCTTGTGACGCATATAATCATGAAACACTCTGACCCCTGATTCGCTTATGATCTCAAGGCCGCTGTCAGTGATCCATTCGTCCATGTCGTACGGCGACACCGGATAAAGCGGTGTCATCTTCTGACGATGCCGCGATTTAAGGCCGGAATAGACATAGGGAAAATTCCCCACCACCAGACTTTGAAACAGCAGGGCATCACGATTGTAGTAAAGAAGAGAAAGCACACCTCCGGGTGCAAGCTGGCCTTTAAGCACATTGATGCATTTCCTCTGATCCCTCACCCATTCAATAACCGCGTGGCAGAGAATAATATCAAACCGTTTTTCCGTAACTGCAGACGGCAGATTAAAAATGTCAGCTTCATAAAAGGAGCACCTGCTTGAATCCAGACGCGCCCGCGCCCTGTCCAGAGCGTCGGCGGATACATCACAAAGCACAGCTTCGCATTCCGGGATCTGCTCAAGCATAAAACCGCACATGTATCCGTCTCCGCATCCTGCATCAAGAAGCGCAGGTCTGCTGTTCTTCAATGCTCCTGCAACTGTGCAGAGATCTTTTTCCACAACCGCGCGCCGTATCCTTCCCTTCGTGGAATCACAGATATTGCGGTGAAAGGTATCATTAAGACTTTCAAAAGAAACAAAATTTTTATCTTGCATAATGCAACATATTTCTTGCATAACGCAATAAAATTTGCATTATGCATTAAGCCATACTCTATAAATCCTGCAGATGTCATGTTCTGAATTAACTGCAGTCCTTAACTTATCTCCGGGATCCTTGCAGATTAAGGTATTTTCCGAATAATATAAAAAATTATATATCTTTTATTAAAACTGGCACAGAATTTTCATATATTTTAGTATCTTTTTTTTATCCCGTGCTCTCTTCAGTATTTCTGAAGTTTTGGTCCGTACAGAAATGTACGGACTCTTTTTTTTCACAAAATCCGGTAAATACCGGTTTAAAATCATGTACGCTGATCCGGACATAACAAGCCGCGCAGACAAGTCAGCCGGACCCATGCGTGCATCACCCGCGATCCAAAAGTGTATAAATTCAATGATATCCGGAATGAATCCGGACAGACAGTCCGGGAACCTTTATTCATCAGGTATTTTTTTATTTTGCGGGTATCATTATGTTCATCTGTAACCAGCTGCAGTTATGACGCTCCTCATGATCAGCCGGGCCGTTTTACTGTGCTGCTCTGGCTGTTATTGCGCTGTAGCTCCATTTTTCTCTTGTCCTGTCAAAGCTTATTCCTGCAAATCCGTCAATTTTCATGCCGTCTGACAAAGACCCGGCTTTGATAATGTACGCCGGAACAAACGTATTCTCTGCTAAACCAAAACCTCTATCATCAATCCTGAGCCGGCCTGAGTATGGACGCACAAGATAGGAAGGAAGAGTTTCAAGTCCGACAGTTTCAATAAACTTTGCTACGGAAAATTTCACATTTCCATTCGCTAACTGGAAATACGACGGTACCACACGTATGCCGAAAGGGGAATTAGGAACTTCAATATCCACGCTGTCGAGCCACACAAAAAAACTGCAGCTTCTGCAAAGGTATATGTGCATAGTGTTTTTCTCACGGTTGATTCTGTCTACAAATGCTGTAACAGAGCTGAAAAATTCATGCTGTTCTGCAGTTTTCTGCTCTGCAGAGCATGAAACTGATTTAATCACAAAACCTCTGTCACTGTCCTCGAAGCCTCTCAGAATCACCGTCTGTCCGGTCTTCAGTTCCGAACAGTTTATGCGGGAAACAGGAACTGATATTTCCCGAAGCATTGATTTTTTCAGAAACTCAATCTCTTCAGACGACATCGCAGGCACGGTTTCCGGGAGTTTATCCGGTTCTGACAGATCACCACTGAAATCCAGCTTAATAAAGAATCTGCGCATGCGCCGCTTCTTCTTGGTTTTCCTGTCAAGGACTGCATACTCTGAACCCGTAACGGCGGTGAGTTTCTCCAGATCCTTGTACAGCAGATCCTCCGAAGGTTCTGCGGCACTGCGGTAGAATTCCTGCTGATTATCCGTGGCCTGCACCGACGTGAACCACTCCTCATTCTCAACAGCCGTGTCCGCAGGTGTCAGGCGGGATTTTCCGCTGAAATAAATCTGATATTCAGCCCGGGCATGAGACAAATCTCCTGTTTTTCTCAAAAATTCAGCGAAGGATTTGTGTATATTTACCTTGTATGATTCCGGATCCCTGCAAAGCAGCGCTCTTGCATAACAGATACAGGCCAGATTAGGAGAATTTTTTTCATAAATCGACGCCATGGTGCTCCAGGCCCAGCTTGCATCGCTTTTTTCCTTCAGCAGCGGCACAAACATCTCTGAAGCCTCCTCCTGCCTGCCGAGGCGCGCAAGGATCCTCGAAAGATAAAGTCTGCTCCAGATATCTGAAGGAACCCTCTCATGAAGATTTCTGATAAAAGGAAGGTAGAATTCAAGAATTTCATCAGGCGCTGCGGAATTATGAGAAATCTCCTTTGCCGCTATCGATAAGGCTTTTTCTGCAAGCGACGGGTATCTGCCGTCACCTTCGCGAACCCAGTAATCTTCTGAGATAAGATTCGGATCCCAGAGTTTCAAATATGCGGCAAAATCAAAATTCTGTCCCCCTCCGCCTGCCCTGCCGGCATCCGTATCTCTTGCAAGTTTTACCGCCGCAGTAAGCATGCAGCGATGGATCCTTGTTCTGTCGGAAATTTTAAGTTTAAAATAAAAATTAAGGAGTTTTTTGACGGCAAGAACGTTCACCGGCTGCAGTTTAAGCAGTTCTGTTATTCTGCGGTAGCACCGCCAGGCTATAGCAAGATCCTGGCTGAAGTCGCCTGTTATTTTTCTGTACTGCACAAGCAGATCAAGAGCACGCTGATGACTGCCGTCAAGAGGCAGACGCCTGGCTTCTGCAAGAAGGGCATCAGCACCTTGCGGCATCTGACAGAAGGAATCATCCCGGAGGGGATCGTGTTCTGCACCTGAATATATCCTGCCGGATGATGTATCAGAAGGCTGCCGCGGAATATACTGCCGCCCGGACTGCTGTGCAGACTGATCCGCTACAGCTATGTCACCGTCAAACCTGTGCGCGGAAGAACCGGATGAATAACCGTCGTTCATCGCAGCCTGCTGACGCCTTAGATTACCCTCGTCGCAGCTTAAATCAAGACCGCGGAGAAGTTCTCTCAGATATGACACCCTGTCAGGATCCGAAGCATCCCTGCGGATTAGATCCACAATAACATTAAGACCTGCTATGGCGAACCATTTGTCATCACTCTGCCGCACGGGAACAGCCGGATATCCCCGCGGAGCATCCTTAAGAAAAAGATCAAGGGCTGAGTCAAGATCCCCTCTCTTTCGTAGTTCAAATATACGGTTTGCTGTCATATCAGGCTCCTGAAAATTTAAGCATAACAGGCAGACTCATGTGCGGCACGGCAGAAAATTATTTCAGATAAGGCAGCGCCGGAACAGGAAAGACACTTATTTAATTTTAAAACAACCAGAACAGACATTCTGTGAACAGATGCATACCGTTGAAGACTCAGGATATGCAGAAGTTTCATATGAAAAGAACATCCGGCTGTATCCCGCCGCCAAATCCGTGCATCAGTCCCTAAATCCGGCCGCCTGCACAGAGGCCTGCATGCCTTCAAGCATGAACAGACTGTATTTAGATGCAGCAGATCCGGCTCTGCATTACGGCAGTTGCGAATGAATACATAGCTGAAGAACTAATTTTTTGAGCAATGTTAAACATCAGACATCCGGATTGCATCTGATATTAACTATCGGCAAATCTTGTATGCTAAAATCCCTAAGGATAATTATAAGAATTTGTAAGCATGCACGCGGAGAAAACATGGCTCATCTGCCAAAAATGCAAATTACGCAGGGTCTTTATGTTCTGGGACTGAAGGATTCAGAAAACAGAAACACTGGATGCGTAATCGCATCATTAACCCAAATCGAAACAAGTCCGGAAACTGTAATCATAAGCACCCGCAAGAATTCATATACCTCGCAGAATCTCTGTTTTGATACTCCCGTGACCATCTCGATTCTGTCGCGCAACTGCAGTCCTGAGGTAATCAAAAACTTCGGCTACCTTGGAGGGTATGAAACAACAAAATGGGACAGCATTGACGCGGGCAATTTTCACGGTATGCCGATACTGACCGAACGCAATGCCACAGGATGCATGTACGGCAAAATCTGCGGAAGAATGGAATTCAGAACCCACTGCCTGTGGTTTATCGAAATAACCGACAGTCTTGTTTTAAGCACCTCACCGGCTATGACTCTGCAGTATTTTCGCGAAGAAATCGAAGGCGGGATCACTGCATCTATTTCATCGGAAGATGATGATGTACTGCAGGACATGTATAAATCCAGGAAATCAGAATCGGACACTGAAGCAGAAGACGGCATCAGGGCAGAAGCTCTGTCAGATGAAAAGACAGAAAGACGGGAAACATCTGCGGAGGATGGTCAGGAACCGGCTGAACCGGAAATTCAGACGGAGGATACTCGTGGATCCGTACTGCTCACCTCTGAAGAACTTGAAATCTACGATGAACTTGAAGAGCTGGATCTGCTTGAAGAATCCGACGGCTTACAAACATCAGAAGGCGGCGTCCAGGAGATTGCGGGAACTGATGAAGACACAGCAGCGGAAAAGCAGGATAATCCATCCGGTGCGGCAGATGAAGCAGTTTCAGAAACCGAACCCGCAGAATCAGATAATCCGCATATTGATACTCTGCCGGATGCCGGCGGCGGCACTGTTCAGAATGGTAAAAATACAGAATATGAAAGTGACGGAAACAGAGAAATAAATAACATTGCTCCGTCCGGAACCGGACTTGCGGGGGAAGAAAACAGTTATTCCGGTGAATTTAATTCCGCTGTTTCAGCAGATTCAGATGCACGAACCGCTGAAACAAGTCCGCAGGATGAAGATAAACAGGATGAAATTCCGGAACGCGGACGGGTGTCTGACGATCTGAATATTTCACAGAATGAAAACGGTGACAGCTCCTTAAGAAAACAAAAGGATAAATTTGTATCAGGTTCACCATATTCCTTCACAGTTATCAGCAGTGCAGATGAAGAAACGCCGGAAAGTGATCTTGTTCCGCCGCTCGGCAGCAGACAGGATGACAGCGACAGTAAGGAGGATCTGCTGTTTACCGATTCCGAGACGGATCTGTTCTTCAGCAGCGAACATCATGATGACAGCAGTGACGGCACGGAAAATCATCTGTCCGACGGCGAAAAAAACATTCAGGACGGTTCTCTTGACTTCAGTGACGTGCTGAACAGCAAAATCAATGACAGCGATCCGGATTCGGCTTATCATAACAGTTCATCACACAGGGCTCCGTCAATTGCCTCCATGGCCCCGAAGGTTGTTTCCTCTCCTCCTGTTGTATCATTCTTCAGCAGTATTTACTACTGCCCTATCTGCAAGTATGAATATCACGGAAAAATTCCGGCAAATTTTGTCTGCCCTGTATGCGGTTTTTCCGGAACTGAATTTGAAATCAAGGAGTAACCGTGCAGGATCACATAGATGAACTTCAAAACATAAAGAAGCAGCTTGAAGAACAGATCCGTAAAACGCAGAACAGGCCGGATGTTCCGGAAGCTGAAAAAAAAGAGCAGGCCGGAATGGAGTACGAACTCCAGGCTGTTCTGAACAGAATCAGAGAGGAAGAAGCGGAAAAAAACGCATCCTTCACCTCCATGATCGACAATGTTACGCCATTGGAGCACGACAGCATACTGCTTAAAACTCCAGGTATTACAAAAGAACAGGCCCAGGCAAGGAGAAGATCGGCAGAAAAGGAAATCTACAGGGAAAAGCTGGCGCTTTCTCTTGAAAAGGTTGTCTACCTTGAACCGGCCTCCGTCACCGGCTTTAAAAAAACAGGCGTGCAGCACGGTGTTTTCCTTAAGGTCAAAAACGGAGAATACAGCATCAGAGACTACATTGATCTTCACAATAAAACTCTCGATCAGGCGAGACTGGCCGTTGATCAGTTTCTTTCCGGCTCATATGAGCGCGGTTACCGTTTCGTGATTATTATTCACGGAAAGGGTGAGTTCACCAAACCCCAGGCTCTGCTGAAAAGTTTCGTTTTCCACTGGCTCAAGCAGGCGGAGCCTGTGCTTGCATTTCATCATGCCATGCCGTACCACGGCGGTCCGGGAGCCGTATACGTACTGCTTAAGAAAAACGATCAGCTCAGACAGAACACCAGGGAAAGAAATTCCTGAGAAAAATACCGGTCGATACCGCAAGAGAGCCGTAATTCAGAATTTTTTTAATCCAAACGGGAGTTACCATGAAATTTAAGCACTGTCTTATACTTCTGACACTTCTTGCCCCTCTTTCATCCGTTCCGGCAGCGGCGGCAGTTCCGTCTCCAAGCATTACCGTATCCGGCGACGCAGTACTGAGAGTGGATCCTGATATCGCAACAGTTTCTCTTACTGCAGAAATGGAAAATCCGGACAAGGCAAAACTTAACGAAGAACTGCAGAATGAGGTTTCCGCCTTTACAGATTATCTTATCCGGGAGCTGAAGCTCAAAAAAGAAGACATCATTGCGCAAAGCATTAATATTTATCCCCGTTATGACTATTCAGACAAGGATCCGGTACTCAGAGGTTATGAAGGAAGCAGAGCAATCAGAGTGACTGTCGGTGACTTTAATCTCATCTCTGTAATTGTAACAAAGGCAATGGATTCTAAAGGAATAACCGTAAACTCGGTAAACTACGGTCTTAAGGATCCTGCCGGTTATGCCGAAAAGGCCAGAAACATGGCAATCAGCGATTCAATACACAAAGCCAGATCCATTGCGTCCAGATATAACGCGCGTCTGCTGCATATCGAAAGTGTAAACTATAATCAGAACTCCGCCATGAATACAGTTGAATACGTTCAGAGCAACCGTATGATGACAAAATCAATGGGAGTTTCAAAATCTTCCGCAGAAGAGTACTACCAGGCAAAAAAAATCGAACTTCGGGACAGTATAGAAGTCAAATTCGCTGTTAAAGCCGGCTCGCTTGATCAGGCTGAATAAAACAGCTCAGATTAGATGAAGCCTGCAATGGAATCTGAAAACCTGCAGCAGCCGGACATGTGAAGAAAGTTAAGATCCCGATGTCTGTTTCAGACCGGGAGCAACAGTATGCTGACGTAAATTTAACTATTTAGAACGAAGAAAAAAAATGAAAAAACTATTAATATCAGCTCTCCTTGCGGGAGCGTGCCTCGGCTCATCAGCCTATGCCCACGATCTAAAAAACATCAAAGATTACGGTCTTACATTCGCTTCCTGCTATGACGACGAAGTAAGAGCAGCGGGCCTTGAAAGATGTTCAATTCTGAACAAGAATATGAAATGCTCTGATCGCCTTACGGATATTGTTACAGACTGCGCTTCAAAACCGCTAGGCACAACTGAGGGCAAAATTTCATTCCAGATTGAAAGGATCAATGAAATCTACTCCGATGACAGCAGAGTTCTGAAGCAGTTCAACAGGATTGTCAGTCTGAGAAACGAGTATATGAACTCGGTCGACAGAATTCTGATGTCAATAATGGATGAATATTCATGGCGCGGGGAAAGTGTTCTCTTTTCTCTCGGCGAAAATAAAAGATTCTCATTCTGGCTTTCAACGCTTATCAATGATCCTGATGAATCAAAGGAGATCGCCGCCAAAAGAGAAATCTACTCCTATACAGGAGAACCATATCCCGGAATGGACAGATGCATGTCAAGAGCGGAGGCTATGACAGATATGTACGACTGTCAGGATCAGGCTTTCCGTGCCCAGGATAAAAAAATCAACGCAGCCTACAAAAGACTCATGAGCGGAATAAAGGACAAAAAACTCAAGGACAGAATCAAGGACATGGAAAGAACATGGATAAAATACAAAGAGGCTGCTCCTGAACTTATCCTGATGATGAACCAGGGATCAATAGGAAATCTTGACGCAAGATCCTTTACCATAGAGGAGACAATGAAGCAGATAAATCTCCTTGAAAGACTCGACGGACTTATCAGATAGATCAATTCCTCCGGCAGACGGAAAATCTCAGTCTGTCACCAGTAAAAAAACAGCAGTAAGGCAGTTTCAGGCTATACACCGTTTCTGTTTTTATCTGCTGTTTCAAACAGTATTACCAGTATGAAACTATATCATGACAAAAAAGCAGCCTCTTTCCCAAAACAAATCTTTTTTAAATTTTCTTTTTCTGAAGTATCTTGGATCGTGCAACGACAGCTTTATCCAGTCGGGATTTCTTGCCTTTGTAACATATGCACTTCTCAGTTCTCCTGAACACTCCCAGATGACTGTCTTCACAGCGACAGGACTGTTCATGCTCCCGGTATTTCTCTTTTCAGCACTGGCCGGAGAAATAGCAGACAGATATGATAAAACCCGGCTTTTGAGATATCTTAAAATTTTTGAAATATGCATAGCGGTAATAATTACCGTTTCATACTTCTGTCATTCAGAAACAGGAATGCTTATAGCCATGTTTCTTACCGGTGCCGAGGCAACCTTCTTTACTCCGATACGCCTGAGCATAGTACCCTTTCTTACAGACAGAAGTCAGCTGATAGCCGCAAACTCGGCTTTGGAATCTGGATCTTATCTGTCAAAATTTGCCGGTACCATCGGCGGTATTATCGCCGGAGCCACCATAAACGGATTTTTTCCTCTGATCCTGCTTGCACTTTCTACTCTGGGGCTCATATGTGCAAAAAGAATGGAAAACCAGGAGCCAGCGGATCCTGAGACAAAAATCCACAAAATGTTTCTTCTTTCGATGATCAGCAATCTGAAATATGCAAAACACTCAAAATCTGTATACCTGTCGCTTATAGGTCTTGCCGGAGCATGGTGCGTCACAGTGACATTCATGGTTCAGCTCAGCCAGATTGCCAACAGCATATATGCTGAAGGAGCAGGAAGAGAAATCATCAGTCCTCTGTTTCTGGGAATATTCTGTCTCGGCATCGGCTGCGGAGCTGCAGTAGCCTCGGCAGTCTACAAAAAGGAGACTGTCAACTCTTATCTTCCGCTGAGCGCAGTTTTGGCGGCTGTAATGATGATAATCTTCACAGTTCAGATTTTTCTGCACAACCCTGCTCCATGTCCTGTTGCTGATGTTTCAGGAATCGGCGGGGTATTCAGCCTGATCAGCGAATATATTTCCTCCTTCAGCGGACTGTTCACCGTTGCCTGCATTTTTGCCATTACTTTTTTTGCGGCAATGTTTATAGTGCCGGTTACATCATTTCTCCAGAACAGTGCTCCAAATGAGCTCAGAAGCCGAATTATGGCGGCAAACAATATCACTGCGGCTCTTTTCACTGTTATAGCATCACTTATCGGCGTTGCATGCACCTCATGGCTCGGGGCCAGATTCGGTCTTTCTCTTATGATGTGCATAACTTCGGTTGTATGTATTCTCGGTGCCTCCATCACTGTCGGACTCCTGCCAATCCCGATGATAAGATCCATAGCCAGAAAACTGGTACAGATTGTATATCACGTGCAGATAGACGGGATGGACAATTTTGAGGCGGTAAAAGGCAAAAGGACGGTACTGGTAGCAAACCACACATCATTTCTTGACGGTCTTCTGATATGGATCTATCTTCATGACAGCCTCAGCTATGCGGTCGATACCAACATAGCGGGAAAATGGTACTTCAGACTCCTTCTGTCCCTGGCTCCGAACTACTACACTGTCGATCCGACCAAGCCAATGGCGATCCGCAGCATGATCAGAGAAATTTCTATTGGAAACATACCTGTAATTTTTCCTGAGGGAAGAATATCCACTACAGGAACACTCATGAAAGTATACTCCGGTACCGCGATAGTCGCCGACAGGGCAAATGCCATGATACTCCCGGTTATAATCGAGGGCGGTCAGTATTCAATATTTTCACATTTCGGCAAAAGTCTGCACAAACGGCCCCGTTCCAGAATTTCAATCCGGATAATGCCTGCAGTGAACTTCAATATTCCGCAGGAATATAAAGGAAGAAAGCGCAACGCAAAAGCCGGTGATCTGATGTACGAACTCCTTGCAAACATGAAGGTAAAGGCGAGCAGAATGCCGCAGCAAACAATCTTCAGCACATTTATCAACACCATAAAAATCGTCGGATTCGGTAAAAAACAGCTGGAGGATCACAACAGACATCCGATTTCCGCCTCACAGATATTTATAAAATCTATGGTACTCGGCAGATACTTCAAAAAGACTGTCAAAGAACGTGAAATAGGTCTTCTGCTTCCCAACAGTTCTGCCGCTGCTGTCGTTTTCATGGCAATGCAGGCTGCAGGCAAACTCACGTGCATGCTTAATTTCTCAAGCGGTGCCAGAAATATTATTTCATGCTGCAACGCCGTACCGATAAAAACAGTCTACACATCCAGACAGTTTGCCAAAGCGGGATTTGAAAAACTTATTTCCGCCGTTGCTGAAAGCGGGATCAGAATTCTCTACCTTGAAGACATTGCCGGCGAAATCGGCATTTTCAGCAAATTCGCTGGTCTGCTTTCAAGAATTTTTCCGGTTACATCGTACAAACTGCTCTGCGGATCTGATTTAAATCCAAATGATCCGGCGGTTGTACTCTTTACATCCGGATCAGAGGGTACTCCAAAGGGTGTCGTTCTCAGCCATGCAAACATTGAAACAAATATCGTGCAGCTGCAGGCTGTTCTGCCCTTCGGTGTCAGGGACTCTATTTTCAACGCAATGCCAATGTTTCATTCATTCGGTCTTACAGCAGGAACCCTGCTTCCGCTTCTCAGCGGTATGAAAGTATTCATGTACCCGTCACCTCTGCACTACAAAACAATTCCGATACTTATATACGATACCAATTCCACAGCTGTATTCGGAACTGATACATTTCTCAGAGGCTACGGCGAATATGCACACCCATATGATATGTACTCAGTAAAATTTGCCGTTGCCGGAGGAGAGAAACTAAACAGCGAAACAGCAAATCTCTGGTACGACAAATTCGGGATCAGGATCCTTGAAGGATACGGTGCAACTGAAACATCACCTGTAATCTCTGTAAACACATGTATGTACAACAGAAGAAACACCGTAGGTCAGCCGCTGCCCGGAATTGAAACAAGAATCGAGAAGGTACCCGGCATTGAACAGGGCGGAAGACTGTGGGTTCACGGCGGAAACGTGATGCTTGGCTATATGAGAGCTGCAAATCCCGGAGTACTCGATCGTCCGGAAAATGACTGGTACGACACCGGTGACATTGCCGAAATAGACGACGGGGGATTTATCAGGATTTTAGGCAGAGCCAAACGTTTTGCCAAAATCGGAGGAGAAATGATTTCTCTTTCACAGGTTGAAGAAATTCTAAAAGCTAGATTTCCGGACAATCCTCTGGCTGTCATATCAGTACCTGACCAAAAGAAAGGAGAACAGCTTGTTCTCTTTGCGGCCGGCATTGACATCACCAGGAATGAAATAAGAGAGATAATAAAAAATGAAGGAATTTCAGAACTTGCCATACCGAAACAAATCATAAAACTTGATGAAATACCTTTGAACGGTACAGGAAAGACTGATTACCCTAAACTGAGTGAAATGATACAGATGCAGTAAAATGCCAATCTGTCTCCAGGAAGTTGAGGTCTGTCCGTCATGGACAGACCTCTTTTTGATCCAGGTAATAAAAAAGTATCAGGTCTGACGGGATTAGAAAAAAAAATACAAAGAAGCAATATCAAAACCATAGATTCTTCGCCCTGATTTAACAGCCATACTCAATTATCAACATTAATCTGACATTTATCCACAGGTATTCAAAAACGGATTTTTTATTAGCATTTAAAAAACTGTCAAAACTCGAAAAAGCCTTAATATTTTCCGATATTATGGAGTACAACAGACTCTCTGTGACATACTTATCTGACTGACGCTTATTGACTGCACCATATATGTTTGGTACGATGAAAGGGCTGGTCTGCCTGCTGCTCTTAACATAAACTGCACCGCGAGGCGCACGGGAACAGTAAAGTCAAAGTTTTCGGAGAGCTGTAAGTTTTTTGAGGTGCGTAAAAGGCAGCGGACATTAAATCAGGAATCGTATCAACATTTAATTCGCGGGTACTTCAAGTCAACTGATATACTGCTGTATACTCGGACTATACGTGAAGATTCAGGATCAATTTTCTAATTAATCTCTGCCCTGCCGGGATGTTCTGAAACAAAACAGGAAAAATTATGAATTCATTAAATTTTGCCAATCCTTTAGTTACCATCAGTCATGGGAATAAAGCAAACAATAATGGAAAGCAGTTCGAAAAAGACATACTAAACTGGTTCAGAAACAGCTACCCGGAATACACCTTTGAACAAGGATGCAGGTTATACATCGGAAATCCGCAGAAATGTCATAACTTTGATATCGTAGGCATAGAAAATAACAGACATTCAACTATGGTGATAGAATCCAGGGACTACAACTGGATAAAAAATAAAAACAACACAAATGAAATCCCGAATGAAAAAATTTCTGCGCTGAATGAAACAGCCTTATTTCTTTCACTTTCAACCTGCAGCAAAAAGTTCATTATAATGCGGAAAACAAATCCGAATAAAAACGGTGAGACGCTCGCTCAGTACTACTACAGAATTTACGGACACATATTAAACAGTCTTCAGATAAAGCTTGCTGAATTTGATACTGTAAGAAAAGAGTTTAGAGAAATCTGAAGCAACAAAAAGCAGTCTGTTTAATTTTAATCAAATATCAAATATATAACAGGGATCACGCAGTAGCATTTCCGACCAAAACGGGATACTGAGTAAAGTTCTCGCCGGAAAGCAAAAAGAAATTTCTTAACTTTAAAACTATCTGTTCATGCTCCTGATGTGAACAATAACTTGCACTGTCCATTAGGAAATGCCGTTCAGGGTGTTGGTCAGAAAATCATTACCCATAATGATGAGTTCACCGAATCCGCCGTTTGACTGCATGAGTCTGGTGCAGAAAGTTCCCCAGGCATTATCCAGCCTGCCGGTGGCGGCAGATACAGTGTTGAGTTTTGCTTCCAGCACTCCGTCAAAGTTGTCTTTGGCAAGTTTAGTCATATATTCGTCAAGAGCCTTGCTGTTCTTTTCAACCTCGGTGGTAGAACCTTTATAGGTTAAGGAAATAGTGTCACCATTATCCTTGGCCGTAATGCCGAACTGCCGGAGTGCTTTGGTTGAGCCTTGAGAGAAGGCAATAACCGCATCAGTTAATGTGTTGATGTCTCGTCCGGTGCCGTGGGCGATGGTGGCATAGGTCTTAAGCTGTTCGTTTGAGTTGGTAAGTCCGTTGTTGCCTAAGTCTACAAAGGCTTTGGCGAGTTTATCCGTGGCGGTAGCCGTCTCATCCTCAAGACCATTCAATCTCCAGAAGGTTTTCTGAGCAGTTTCCAGATCACCAACCAGCGGAGTAAGTCTTGCTGACATGTCCTCATATACACGTGAGGCTTCAAGTCCGGTGGAAATGATGCTCTTAAATAAAAGTTTCACAAACTTTAGGACTATACTGACTAGCCTATACCACAAGGGTTTAACCCTATTCTAATCAAAAAATCATCAATATTGTAAGATTTCAAGATACGAATCCTCCTTATATGGGGGATTTTTCGTTTATTTACCCCTCAAAATCGTTCCAATTTACTAACAAATTTCTTTAATTATAGTTCTCTAGGTGGTATAAGAGACTATAATAAAGGAGATGATTTTATGCCTGTTCCACCAGAAATTAGAGCTGTAGAAAGACCTAAGAACACGATTGTTGAAGATAGGGGTAGAGACGGTCCAAAGCGTTACGCTGTCCGTGAACGCGGTTCAATAAAATGCATACCTGGCAGAAATCCTCAGCCTCATAACGGAAAGGTCATAGGATTTATTATTGATGGAAAGTTTGTCCCTTCCGTAAAATCTAAAGACGAAGATAATAGTTGTTCTCCGGATATGTTGTCATACGGTTCTGCGGCTTTGGTTAAATATGTTTCAAGTGATCTGCTTGCTGATTTGCTGAAAGTTTACGATCCGGTTGTTGCTTATACTATTATGTCTATAGCTTCTATAAAAGTAATCCGTCCCGGCACCACGGCTAGAAGGATGTCTACTCATTACGCCAGAACTTTCATATCAGTCTTCTATCCCGGCGCATCGATTTCACTAAATTCTATAGGAACGTTATATAAAGAATTAGGTTCAGACGGTAATAAACGACAGGCATTCTACAAACTCAGACTGAAGGCTACTTCTGAATCACATCACATAGCCATTGATGGAACACTGAAACAGGATACAAGTACTGTCAATGATTTATCGTCCTATTCTTACAAGGCTCGCAAACGCTCACTTAGAGAGATTTCGGTGTTGTATGCGTATGATATTGAACGTATGGAACCAATATGTGCAGAGGTGTTTCCGGGTAATTGCATAGATGCAACTTCCTACTGCAGTTTTATTAAAGACAATGACATCAGAACCGGCATCATTGTTGCTGACAAAGGTTTCCCTCCAAGTAAAATCAAGGATGAACTCGTTAACCGGCCTAATCTGCACTTCCTTACCCCGATCAAAAGAAATGACAAGCGGATCGCTAATAACAATATGCTTGAATTTCAAGGCGTGCTTGACGGAATTGCTGATAATATTCGTTATTGCAAAAGACAGATACAGGGAGGTAATTACCTATATGCCTTCCGTGATGCCGATTTAGCAGCCAAGGAAGAAAACACAAAATTAAACATCTCCAGAAAGAAAAATGAATACGACTATGAGGATTTTTCTAAAAAAGAAAAAACATTCGGGCTCATTGTTTTAGAGTCAGATTTAGATCTTGATCCTTTAGTTGCATATAAGACTTATTCAGACAGGTGGTTGCTGGAACTTGTTTTCAAAAGATACAAGAGCGATGAATGCCTGGATTTAACCAATAACCAGGGAGATTTCAGTGTTATTGGAGCGGAATTTGTAAACTTTATCTCCACAGTAATTACAGCCAGAGTTGTAAAGAAAATTGAAGATACAGATCTTCTCAAAGAGCAGAGCTTTGCAGATGTAATGGATGATCTATCTTCTGCCTGGAGGAAAGTAAATGCCCCTTCAACTATACCTGAGACTAAAGATGAGTTTTGGGTTCATACCAACGGAACTGTTTTTGAAGCACTTGAAAAACTTGGAATAAGCAAACCAATTCCTAAACCAGTACCCAAAAGAAGAGGTAGACCACCAAAGAATACAGCTTAGACCTTAGCTATTCCTTCGGTTTACGATCGCCTAAATTTTATACTATTATTCAGAGTACTGTTGCATATAGTCCTAATATTTGTGAAAGTTTTATTTGATCATAGGAGCCTCATTTCAATACGCAAGATAAATTTAGCAGTATTTGCTGATAATACTCAAGATTCAAATGGTGAATTTTGCATACAGTGCGCATGATAACCTCTGCAGCTTTAACATACAATACTAAGTAAATTTTATAACTCAAGATCTCAAATAAAAGGGCGTTGAAACCAACAAAACTGAAATATAAACTCAAATTGCATAAGTTACAAATTTTGTTGACTAAATACCACTTTAACAACTCAACATAGAACAGCGATTTCTCAGTCTTACAATGACTTGTTTGTACTATTCCCTTTATTGTTGCATTCCGTTATATAACCAATAATACATAATCCAACTATACCTAAAATTATTCCCCACCAAGGTAATAACCATAATAACAATGAAACTATAGCTACGGTAAATATAGAACCATACACCGTTTCTTGCTTATCTTTGGTAAACGATGCTTTCATAGCCGCAACTAAAAAAAGGCCTATTACCATACCCAAAATTATTCCCCACCAAGGAAATAACCAACATAACGCAACAAAAAGAACAACTATAAAGCCCCAATCCAAAGGAGTCCAATCTTTATCACCATCGAAAAATTCTCTTGTTGTTTTAATCACATCTTCGTAAGATGGTAATGGTATATACTCTCGCTGTTTTACGACTGACAATACACACGGTTCAAGAATTTCATTATAGGCAAATTCTTCCCTATCAGATGAAGCAAACATATCTTTCAATATGCCCTTTTTTTTATTAAGTTTGTCACTAATAAGTTTAACAACACTTTCGGCCTCTGCCGAACTTAAAAAAAAGTCAACTGCTATTTCGGTGAACTGTTGCTCGATAATTCCAATCATTTTTTTGCAATCATCCTCTATCATGGCATCAGTTATCTTTTTTGTAGCCATTTGTCCAACCAAACCACCAAGAACACCTCCCACAACTGTACCAATTCCGGGAAATATTGAAGATCCAATCACAGCTCCTCCAATGCCACCTCCAATACCTCCAGCTGTATTAGTAACATTCTTTGCAAATTGTGCCGCAGAAATTCTTCCTTTGAAAATATCAATGGTGTCACCAGCAGATAATACAACTAATGAAGCCAAGGCAGTAACCGCGTTGCTGCTTAAAATTTTCCGAGTACTATTCATTGCAGCGGCTCCATATATTTGCTTACCGCTCTCTCGCATAGAATTAGCAATAAATGCAGAAAGCTTCGGCCCCATCAAATTTACTACCGGAGCAGTAACGGCATTCATTCCTGACGTTAGACCGGCTTTTGTAAGTTGCCCGGCAATAACAGATACCGCAAAAGCAGTTCCTCCTACTTGCAATCCAATTAAAATTGATTTTTTCAAAGCAATTTTATACGGTTCACCGTTCCAAACTGACACACCCAAAGATACTAAAGAGGATATACCCCCAGCATAAGCAGCTGTTATCAAGCCGTTTACGGCATCATATTTTAATGATTCGATATTACCAGCTTTAGCAATACTTTTTGCTTGTTTGTAGGTAACATTGCCTTGTCTTACAATATTAGATGCCTCTTTAGGATCTGATACGCCTGGAACCTTACCCTTTTTAATTCTGTCAGCCATTGCTTTTACTGCATCATCGTAAAGATCTTTTGGTACCTCAATCTGCATAGGAGTTCCATCAGGTGCCACATATCGAAAAATCCCATTAGCATCAAAACATTCAGCTATACATTTTGAACCAGTTGCACAGTATTTGGATTGTATAAACGTACCGTCTACCAATCGGTCAGCACCATTTTTAGCATTATCATCTCCAAGAATTTGCGCATCTCTGCCGGATAATATATCTATTTGATGATTTGCTCTTTCAGCGGCAAATCCATGCCCTCTGGCAGAATTAAATTTAGTTTCTCCATAAATAGTGTTTGCAGCTGTGGCATTTCCAAGGGCAGTCCCCGCATATTTATTGGCAGAATCTATTGCATAGTCTCTTGATTTTTTTTTAATGGAACTGAGCGCTATATGAGTTTTATGCTTAATCTTTCTCTTCAACCGTGTCGGAGTAAAAGAACTTGCATACCTCGCATTTCCTTATTACATTTGTCACTAAACATTGAATACCTCACTCTAAATACATTGATTAATGTATGATTTTGACTTGTAGAATCAAAATATCTCGTGTGTTATTTTGTTCGTGTTGTTATGGATTAGATCTCACTATCTCTCAAATTCTATTTAGTAGTACTTTGTATCAATTTCCAACAAAACAATAAATACACTTTACTATTTTTTTTTATCATTCAATACAAACATTTTAGATTATTAATTGTGAACCACACTAAAAATATGCATATTTTGAGATTAATATCTCGTATTATGTCACGCATTAACAAAGTACAGAAAGTCTGTCAATAACAAACCTAATATAATCTTGCTTTGCTCATAAGACGACATTTACAGATTAGGGTTTTCACTGAATTCAAAGCACAAAAGATTTCAAACAGTTTTCGTAAACAACTCCTAAATTTCGAATATAGTTTCCGTTATGAAT
>JAEEGH010007217.1_pt1 | contig 26842 bp, 15 predicted proteins | sample 9134181 | NCBI WGS metagenome assembly JAEEGH01 (sample SAMN16246544, study PRJNA631951) | gut metagenome | biome: gut microbiome; feature: rumen; material: DP-attached | host: Bos | place: Iran: Karaj | collected 2018-10 | reverse complement strand
GCTTCTTGAAGAATTCCACAGACGGATATTTCGCGCCTTCGCCATAATGCCAATCAAAAATCACGACGTCTTTCGGAATCTTCGGCAAGGCTTCCGCCGTGTTGTATTTGCCTGCGCCGTTATGCTCCTTCAGCAGTTGGTCACCCCACATGCACATGCGCAACTTCTTCTTTTGCAAGAACTCACGAAGACGGAGAATCTCCTCCGCCAGCAGTTCGCCACAGCTTGTGCCTTTGCAACGTTCGCAAACACCAAACGGCTCGAAAGTGATTTCATCCAAACCGACATGGAACCATTTCGCCTGCGGATAGCATTCCAATTGCTCTTCGATCAAATCAAAAATAATCTTGTGGATTTCCGGATGGCGCGGGCAGTAGTTCCAATACTTCACATGGGCGTTCGCGGCAGGCTCCTTCACCTCCGCGTATTCCTTCATCTCAGGCTTTGTCAAGAAATAATTGAAATGGGAGAGGCATTGCGTCATCGGAATGACATCAATATCATACAGTTCCAGCAAGGCCGCCAGCATCCGATGCTGCTCCTTTGTGGCGGCGTTCGCCTTCGACAAATCCGGATGGCGTTCATATTGCAAACGGTTGTCGAACTGGATGGACTGCCAGTTCATCTTCAACGCCGCCATCAAATCAATCACTTTCTCCGCGTCTGGAACATTCGCCATGGTTTCGGGCGCGATCACATGCCAGCCGCGATACTGCATGTCCGGCCAGTCCTGTATCTTTGCATACAGGCGGTAGAACTGACCGCCGCTCATACCACACAACTGCGCAAGTGTCTGGATTGCATAGGCCAAGCCACGATGCGTCGTCGCTTCCAACGTCGCCGTTTTCGCACTGTCCAATGCATAGGATTCGGCCTGTTGCCAATCCTTCAACTTGTTGTAATCGCCCCACGACGGCTTGTCCGTCAGCTTCAAGACAACTGCCGCCTCCTTTGGATCGTCGCTCTTTTCAATATCGACTCCAAAGCGTTGGCGGAAAACGCGTTGCGCCACCAGCCATGCTTTTTCCGCGCCTTCGGACGCATAAACTTTCAGCGGAAGCTCTTCGCGTGCGTAACTGGAACCGATACGGCCTTGCTTCGGTTCGGGAACGATGCGTCCGTCTGGCCTCGCCGCAGGCGGAACATCAACCGCACGACGAGCCTGCGTCGCTTCTTCGGAAGCGGGAACGGCAACTAGCACGAAGCCGTCGCTGTTGCGGAAGAACGCCTGTTTCGTATGGCCCCATGAACTGTTTTCCACGAGGCTCTTCAGCTTGCGGGACCGTCCAAACAGCATCCTGCATTGACGCGTTCCTTCAAAGAACGATGGCGGTAATTCAATGCGTAGCAACGCATACCAACAACCACCCGCGCGGCGGAAATTCTTGTGCCATTCAGGCAAATCGATTTTCGCCTTGTTCTTCAGATTCGTTGAATTGGAATACCAATCCGTATAATATCCGATGGTTTCGCCGCTTTCGACTTGCGCGTATTCCTCTCCATCGCTCGTGACACCGAAATGATAGGCGGCTTTCGTCTTCGGATCCTCAAGGAAGAATTCGATGATGTCGTTGTTCCAGCTTTGAACGCCGTTGACCACTTCATCAAAATTCGTCTCCTCACAGCGGTAGAGAATGCACAACGTCTTGCCATATAGGCCAAAACGCACATCCGTCGCCGCCTTTGGCGCGGCGTATTTGGACGTCAGCAGGGTAAACGGGCCGGACTCGTTCGCGTCCTGCCATTCCGCAGCATCCCAATCCAATTTGTTTTCAGGATTCGCGGCCAACCGTTTCAGAACACACTGCGGCGCACCGCTCAGATGCTGCAACGACACGTCACGAAAACACGCATCGCCTTGATTATTGCCTGCAATCAACGAAATCTTGAAATGCGTTGCGTTCGGCTCTGCCTCGAAGCGGTAATGGATCTGCTGCCAGAAATCCGTGACAGCGGGCGCCGTCAGCATCTTGGACGAATAGCTCCCGTCCGGACGGAAGCCATAGACCATCACCTGCGGGGCCCCCTGCCCCTTCACCCATACGCTAAAATCATATGTTCCACCAGCTTCCACATTGTTCACATTCTGCGAAATACGGAAGAAAAAATTGTCCATGGCGGATTGACGGCGGAGACGGACCATGCCGACGTTCTTCTCCTGCATGACTTCGAACGTCCCGCCGACGCTTGCAGGCGAATCGTTGAACCATCCTGACGGAATCCCCTGCTGATTGCCCGGCCCTTTGAAACGGCCATTATGCATCTCTTCAGCCGAAGCCGTGAACGCCGTCGCGCAGGCCACCATGAAAACCAACATCCGTTGCATGTTCATTTGTCGCTCCTTTATATACTGCAAGTTATTTGATTGCAAAGTTTATGGATGGACCATGCCGATGGGCACCCCCACCCCCGCACGCAAACCGTCCGGCAGCGTAAGCATGTAGCTCTGGCCACGGAAACCGATTTTCATCTGTTTGACTAGATGCGTCGGTTCCGCTAAATAGATCATGTCATTTTCCATAATAAACACGCAGGGCGTGTCCGTTTCAAATTCGCCCAGCTTGCCCGCCTTGTGGAACACCGCGCAGATCGTGCCGTCGGCGAATTCAACCGCCTGCAAATCGGTCGTATTGCTGATGACACGCCCCAACGGCCGCAGACTGGTAAACCGCTCTTTTTCCACGCATGGACGGATTTCAACGGCGTATGACTTGTCACTGCAACCTGTCCCATGGGAAATGCCAATGCTCAGCATATCGACCGCATCCCCTTGCGGCAAAGGAGCTTTCGCGATTTTCGCCAACATCCCGTTGCCCAAAAACGCAACGCCTCCATGCCAGATTCCCCCCGTCCGTTCCACAAAATCACCGGACAAACGCCTTTGCTCCACTGTCGTCTCCACCGGATAAGGCGATTCCGACGTAATGCCCGCCCCAAGGCAGACAATCGCGCCTGGCGCGAAGAAATACGCCTTCAACGCCTTGACGCCATCGACATTCTGGCTGTAGATCGCCGAAAGATGCAACCCGCTGGAAACCGCTCCCGTGAAATCGCATTCGCCTGCCCAGCGGTTCGGCTTGTCAAACGTCGCCTGATACTGGACAGGCCCGCCGGACTCGCCTTGCTGGCCTTGCGTATAGACTGGAGAATCCGGCAGCGTCGTGCCCGGAAGGCGCGTCCATTTCCAATTGGCCGGAGCATCCTTGTATTCATCGCCGGACATCAGCAGAAGCAACGTACCGTCCGAAAAATAACGGCCAAGCTGTCGTTCCTGCACAAGATCCTCCGTCACGGGACGTGTCCGTTTCGATGTCATTTGCAACGACGCATAATATTTCGGTTGCCGCACAACCACACAATCGGCCTGCCAATAGACACGCGCCCCCACGAAGGCGTTCTCGCCGCCCATTTCGTTGCCGTTTAACACCGTCAAGTAGCCGCGGCGATAGTCGGCATCGAAATTTGCCAGCGTCCGCAGGCTGGAGACCGTTCTGGCCGACACGTCTGCACGACTCTCTTCGTCGAACACACCGCCCATGGCGTGGATATCCATTTTTCCTTTCCACAAAAACCACGCCATGCCGTCCAAGGCCAGCCGCCGTAATGCGTTCATCTGGTTCTCCTTCAGGCCAAAGGACGTTCCTTTGACGAGTTGCGCGAATGACAGTCCTTCCTCCAGGCATTTCACGCCATAGACGCCAAGCTGGTTCTGCTGGATCATTTCCCGCGCGTTGAAACTACCGTCGTCCTGAAGCCCCGCTTCATTCAATGCCGCGATCTTCAAGCCAACTGTCAGATGCTCGGCGGCTTCACGCATCCGCCGGAAATCACGATCCAACAGACTACGGATGAACACGATTTCCGCGTCGTCTTTCAGCGACGTGCGGCTCAACGGCGACAAAAGCGCCTTCCGCCCGTCCTGCGTCTGCTGCAACAAAGGCAACGCCAATATCAATGCGTCTTTGGCACGCCGTGGCACGCCGACCTGCCCCCACCATGTGTTCAACGGCCATGGCTTCACACGATGCCAGAAAATGACGCTCTTGTAAATGCGTTCGCCCAATTCTCGACTATGGCGATGAGACGACTGCGGGGCGTTCCACGCCCATGTCATGGCGTTCAGATAATCCCAATGGCGGATACCATCCCATTTGTCGCCGTTTCCGACTTCATCGAATTCAACGTCCGCGAAGGAACCATCCTTCCGCCACACCATCATCGCCTTCGAAAATTGCGGCGCATATTCCGATGCAGCCGCCAAGGCCCTCTGCTGCAGGCGTTGCAGGATGACAGATTGGTCGTCGCCATGGACGGCGAAGGACAACGCAAGGCAAATCAACAAAACACGAAAAATCACGTTCCAATTTCCTTTTCTTTGCAACAAACACCCACTCACTCTATTTTTACATTATTAATAATATAGTCGCCCAAAACCATCTGTCCCGCAAAAACACGATGATAAACAATCTTTCCTGAATGGATGCATGGCCTTCAAACAAAAATCACCGATGTAATGACTTGACTTCCATAATCATTCAAGTAATGTTAGAAAAATACATTTTCCAAACAAAAAAAATCAAAACACACAAAGGAACACCACGATGAAAATCAAGTACGCCATGATCGGTTTCGGCGGCATTGCGGAAAACCGTATCGCCAAGGAAGGTTTCGGATGCGACAAGACACGCTTTAACGGACATCCTCTCGCCGAACTCGTCTGCGCAACGGACATGAATCCAGCCCGGAAGAAAGCAGCCAAAGCCCTTGGTCTAAAATGGGCCGATAGCGTCGATGACATTCTGGCGGACAAAAGCATAGACGCCGTCTATATCGCGACGAACAACGCCAGCCATGCCGAACTGGCGATCCGCGCCTTGAAGGCGAGAAAGCATGTCATGGTTGAAAAACCTATGGCCACTTCATCGGAAGACGCACGAATGATGAACATGCTCGCCAGACAGTACAAGCTTAGCCTCACGGTTGACCATATGATGGTCTATAATGGCTATAACCAGTTGGCGCGCAAATATGTACAGTCTGGGAAGCTCGGCATTGTCAACGATGCCTGCTTCCATATGGAATTCCTTTACGGCGCCACGCCGGAAGAAGCCGCCACATGGCGTTGCAACAATGTCGAAGAGATGGGCGGCCCCATCGGAGACGTCGCCAGCCATTGCCTCTACATGGCGGAATTCATGTTTGACAGTCCCGTGCGGAAAGTCCAGGCCGTCTATCTTCCCAAGACATTGTCTATCAAGGCTGAAGATGGTGCCTACATTCATTTTGAATTGAAAAATGGCCAATGCGGTTCCATCAAAGTCGCGTTTTCCGAACCACGTGGCGGCCTCGTCGGAACGCTGTCCAATCTCGGCTATGAAATTTACGGTGACAAAGGCGTCCTGCGTTGCTACGGTGGCCTCTTCCAGCTTTCCGGCCGCGACGACGAACCATACGGTATCCGTCTGGAAGCGGATTATGGTCGCGACGGCGTCAAAGCGTTGCATCCGCGCAAACTAGAGAACATCTACCAGCAGATCATCGCCAAACATGCTCAATCCATCATCAGCGGCAAGCCCATTGACGCGGAAGATGGTTACCGCAACTTGCGAGCCTGCCGTCTCATGCACAAATCCGCCATGAAAGGCGGCCAGGCCTTCCTCATCCGCTGACGGAAAACGTTTTTCCTAACCGCTTCACCATGCCTTTCAAGCACTCAAAACAATTGAAATGCGCATGGTGAAATGGTATATTATTTACGGAAAAACTTTTCAAACCACCTAAAAAAATCCCACAAAAAATCATCATGAACATCACCAAAGACATTCGCTACATCGGCGTCAACGACCACGACATCGACCTTTTTGAAGGCCAGTACATCGTCCCCAACGGCATGGCCTACAACTCATACGCCATCATCGATGGCAAGACCGCCGTCATCGATACGGTTGACGTCCGCTTCCGCGACGAATGGTTCGGCAACATCAAAGCCGTCCTCGGCGGAAAGGCTCCTGATTATCTGGTCGTCCACCACATGGAGCCAGACCACGCGGGCAATATCGCCGCCTTCATGGACGCCTACAAGACAACGACCATCGTCTCCTCCGTCAAGGCCTTCGCGATGATGCAGAACTTCTTCGGAACGGACTATGCGGACCGTCGCGTCGTCGTCGCCGAAGGCGACACGCTCTCCCTTGGCGAACATACGCTCACCTTCGTGACCGCCCCCATGGTCCACTGGCCGGAAGTCATCGTTTCCTATGATTCGAAGGACAAAGTGCTCTTCTCCGCAGACGGTTTTGGCAAATTCGGCGCCAACGACGTTGAAGATCCGGAAGGTTGGGCATGCGAAGCCCGCCGCTACTATATCGGCATCGTCGGAAAATACGGTGCGCAAGTTCAGTCGCTTCTCAAAAAAGCCGCGAAACTCGACATCGCTATCATCTGCCCGACGCATGGTCCTGTTCTGACAGAAAATCTCGGCTACTATCTTGACCTCTACAACACATGGTCCTCCTACGGCGTCGAATCCGCCGGCATCACGGTCGCCTACACGTCCGTCTATGGTCATACAAAAGAAGCCGTCCAATTACTGGTCAAGAAACTGGAAGCCAAAGGCTGCCACGTCAAGGTGTTCGATCTCGCCCGCGATGACATGGCCGAAGCCGTTGAAGCCGCATTCCAATATGGCAAACTCGTGCTCGCGACCACGACATACAATGCGGAAATCTTCCCCTTCATGCACACGTTCATCACGCATCTGACGGAACGCAACTTCCAGAACCGTACGGTCGCCTTGATCGAAAACGGCAGCTGGATGCCCAACGCCGCCAAAGTCATGCGCGGCCTCTTCGAAAAGAGCAAGAACCTCACCTTCACGGAGACCACCGTCACCATCAAATCCGCTTTGAACGACGCCAGCAAAGCCCAGTTGGACGCGTTGGCCAGCGAACTCTGCAAGTAATTGATTATGTTCTAGAAAGCTAGAAGCCTAGAATGCTAGAAACCTAGAAGCCTAGAAAGCTAGAATGCTAGTTTTCTAGGCTAGATTTCTATTAGCTTATTACATCACTCTGCATGGCAAAGACGCCTGTCTGAATGCCGTCAAATCGGCGTTCACAGGCGTTTTTTCATTGAATGGCGGCTTGTATTCGCGTCCAACCAAGGCGTATTTCGCCCCTGCCGCGAAATTGTACGGCAGCAACTGGACTTCAAGCAGATTCACACTGCCTTTCAACAGTTCCGCTATAGCCGTGAAATTGTCCGTCGTGTCTGTCACCGTCGGAATTAGCGGAATCCGCGCAACGAACGGCTTACCAGACGCTTTCAGCCAAGCCAAGTTTCTGAGAATCAAATCATTATCGACTCCCGTCCATTTTCGATGTTTTTCCGAATCCGCCAGTTTCACATCCTGATAGACAAGATCCACATCCGCGATGATTTGCCGATAGACATCATGCGGTGCATATCCAGAAGTCTCGATCGCCACATGGAGCGGGTGAATCCGCTGAATCGTTTCATGGACGAAATCCGTCTGCGCCAATGGCTCGCCGCCTGAAAACGTCACGCCACCACCGCTTTGCGACAGGAAATCCGCGTCTTTCATCACACGGGCCGCCAATTCTGCCGCTGTCATCCGTGTGCCGCACAATCGACGGCATCCCTGCGGGCAGACATGCGTACATGCCCCACAGGCCGTACAGTTTTTTCCTCCTTGCGGGCAATTTTTCAAGCAAGCTCCGCAATGAACGCAGTCCTTTGTGGCTACAAGTAACTGCGGTTCAAACGACTGTCCTTCAGGATTTTGGCACCATGCACAACGCAATGGACAGCCTTTTAGGAAGACAGTCGTCCGCACGCCAGGCCCGTCATGCACGCAGAATTCGCGCACTTCGAAAATGACGCCTGTCGTTTCCTTCTCCACAATCCGCCTCATTCAAGCTATTTCAGCCAAGCAGCACGTGGAAAGCCTTCGGCATTTCGCCGTTGGTCACCACATAGTAGATGGCGGCAACGATACTCGGCAGGATCGCGCCGAAGATTTCCCCCGCGATCAGGCCGATCATGAAGGGGCGTGTCTTGTTGTAAACGCCTGTACCGCCGTATTTGATGACGAGTTTCTTGATGACCCAGCCGATGAAGAACGATCCTGCGAAATGCGGCATGTGCGGCGTATTCCACGTCACGAAAAGCATTGGATGGAGCGGCCACCATGTGAAATGCAGGCGGGCGGCACTGAACAGAAGCACCAAAGCGAGACCGATGCCCATGCACCACATGCATGTCGCATTCGGTTGCATGTGGGCGAAACGCCCCCAACCGGAAACGGCTTCGGCCTGTTCCAACGTACCCTGTGCCAATAACTTCTGTTTGACGGCGATGGCGTTGTTGAAGTGCATCCGCGGGACGCATTCCTCCGCCCAACTTTCCCAAATCGCACTGCCTTGGTCATATTGGATGTACAGCGTCAACGTCAACGCCACCACAAGACCGATCACCATGGCGATAGCACACCATGTGCTAGTCTTCCCCAACGGCTGATTCCGCCGTTCCAAAACTTTCAAGGAGTTCATCATGAACGGCATCAGCGATTCGCGCGGATCGCAAATCAGAATTACGGAGATCAGCTGCATGAGTAGCAACGTGGTCGGCCCCAAATTGATAGAACCGATGATACCCCAGATGATACAGCACGGGAAGACGTTCAACTGCAAGTGGAAAAGACCGGATTCGCAGATGATACGTGTCATGACGACGTAGAAAATCACGATGACGCCTGCGTACATGATAGCCAACTGCCAGTCCATGCCTGCGTAGATCAGATTGCCAATGAAATAAATCATGCAGAGCAGGAAGATGCGGCAACCCCACGTCTGCATGCGGGGCGCGGCGCCCTCCCCGCGCTTCAGAGCGATAGCCGTCTTGATGACATGCCAGTAGTAATGGCGACCTGTGTAGCAAATCGTCAGGAAGAGACCCAACGTGGAACCATAAAGTAGGAACATCTTCGCGTTCAAGCAGTTGTACCAATAACTGCCTTCGATGGTCTGCGTCAATGTGATGCCGTATTTCACAAGCATGCCGCAGACAAAGGCCCACAGCCACGGCGCCAACGCGAATGTAAATGAAATGTCAGACGGAATCAGGAAGCAGATACCAATGACGCAGAAATAGATCACAGGGCCGAAAAGACCACCGCCGCCGCCGCGCACAATCACGGGAAACACCTTCCCGAAGCCCCACAATGGGAGCGTCAATTTCACGGGAATCAGCTCTTCAGGGAACCATACGCATAGATAGTTGTTCAAATGAATGCAGATGACGACGATTAGACCAATCCAGAAGAAACGATCTTTGAACACGGGGCTCAGCAGGGAGCCTTCCTCCGGCAATAGCGAATCAACGAATCCCGCAATTGGATACGGAATATGCTCATGACTGGACCATTGCTGATGGAGCACGAGCCCCAAGGCGATCATTGCGAACCACAAAACCATAATCATCGGCGTCCAGAAGACAATCGGCCGTCTCCATTCCTTCCATGGTACGTCCTTCCACGCCACATGCTTATCGCCTTCGCCCAAACCGGCGGAGAATCCATCTAGCACTTTGTCGTTGGACTTGTAGTCCGGCAACATCCGTTCGGGAACCAAATCCAAAATCTGATGTTCACGCCATGACGCCTCCGTCTGCTGGTAACGGACCGGCATGATCAGCGACGACGTAAACGTTCTCATCAAGCCAGAGCCCGGAATCGGGCAGCCCGCCAACGCGATGGCCATCACGACCGCGATCTGCCCAGCGCTTAGACGCCGCTTCCCCAAAAACGGGTTGATCAACGCCACGAAGACAATGAAAACACCGTAAACAGACACTGGCATACTGTTGCCTACCAGATACGTCTGCTTCAGAATACGGTCGTTGAAAAAACTGGCTGCGCATACAGATATGGCACCCAGCAAACCAAATATCACTGCCCAAAAACTCATGGTCGCCTCGATTGTTTCTTGTGAAAAGCCTGCCAACGGCAAGACTCGAACGGTATGTCACCAATATAATCGTTTTTTTAACTCTTGCAACATACAACATCAAATACCGCCCCTTTACCACTCATTTAACTTGATTATTTTTATTTTTATAGTAAGTTTATTAGTTGAATTAAAATGCCGTTCACAAGTCGCCGACGGCGACTGGAACGCCTGAAACAAAAAGGCCATTACCATGCGGAATATCTTCCGACGTCTTAAAACTAAAAAAATGCGCATCGTCCAGAACGGAAATCCCGCTTTGCGGCGAGTCTCCGAACCTGTCGCCGCCATCGACGATGACATCCGGCAGCTTGCGGACAAGATGACCTACACGCTCATGAACAATGACGTGGAAGGCGTCGGCCTCGCCGCGCCGCAAGTTGGTGTCAACAAGCGTGTTATCGTCATCCACACCTGCGGGGATAACAAAAAGGACAAATCGACGCTGTCGCCAGGCGAAATCCTCCTGAATCCGATGATGCCCGTCACGCTCATCAATCCAGAGCTTGTCTCCCTTTCGCCGGAAACCATCTGCTCAGGCGAAGGCTGCCTTAGCCTGCCGGGCGTTGGTGGAGACGTCACCCGAGCCGCACGTGTCGTCCTCAAGGCGACACTGCTAGACGGACAGGTCGTACAGGTGGAATGCGCGCATCTCCTCGCAAAATGCCTGCAGCATGAAATCGACCATTTGGACGGCATTCTCTTCATCGACCGCATCTCCGAAGAACAGTTGAAGGAAGCCGAACCCGCCTTGAAGCTCATGGCCAAGGAAGAGGCTAAACGACTTAAATAACGATACATCCATCAATCGAACACCATGCCAGAATCACCCCGCCAACCGGAACGTTTTCCCCTCATCCCGGCACCACTCATGCCGCGGATGCCGTTCCGCTATGTCTTTTTGGGGCTGTTTCTCTGGCCGAAACTCTCACTTCTGACCATCCGTCTGCAAGGCGGTTGGTTTGCGCCGCTCGCTCTCATCTTGGCCTGCGCCCTCGGCGGAGCGGCCATCAAAGCCTCCTTCTACAGTCCGGAATACGTTCAAAAATTCCAACAACTGACAACCATGCTCGGCGAAAATCTCGGCACGTTGCAGGTAAAGAACGATGTCCTGCAATGGTCATCGCAAGGCGAACTGCCGCAGACTGTTACGAAACATGACTGGCGGCTGGACATTCTCGGGCCAGACAACTCGTTGGATCTCGGAACGATTGAGCAAGGCGTTGATCCCAAAGGACTTGTTGTATCGAACAACGGTTTCCGCTTCTGGTTCCGTGAGCCAGATACAGGCAGGCTCTTCCCAATGAAATTCGATTTTCCAATCCCCTATGTCATCAGTTTCCTCAACGCCTACGGAACGCCGCAACACAACATCCCGACCATGACGCCCGCAGAGTTGATGCGCTGTCCGCTCAGACTCTATCCGTTCATGTTCGTCTGCCTCGCATGCATTAATTTCTCGCTGTATCTCCAGCCGATTTTCCTCTGTTCCATCATTTTCGTCGTTTTGACGCTGGTCTTCCGTCGTGAACGCGGCCTGCCCTTCGGCAACCTACTGGCATCCGCCCTCTGCTCCTGCACGCCGCCCTTCCTGCTCGCCCTGCTCTACGACCAGTTTCCGCTTTGGCAGATCGAATACCACAGCTTATTCGTCGCCATCTTTTTCATCTATCTTATTATCATTCTTGTGGATAAAAGCGTCATCGTCAAGAAGCAGCCGCCAGACGACGCGGACTTCTAAATGAAACGCCTAAATCCATTGAACTATCATCCATCATCCCAACAAGGCACAACATGGCAGCATTGATAGACATTCTGAAAGCAATCGGCCTCAAACTTTGCGAGATTTTCATGCTCTACGCAAAAGAAACGCAGGAAGCGAAAATTTCCTATGATCCAAGCCACCAGTTCTGGATCATTTTCTGGATTTTGTTCTTCTTCGGCTCCGCTTTCTGGGCTACGTCCATCGCTTCCATGCGCCGCCATCCGCCGATTCTCCACTTCCTGCTGGGCTTCGTCCTCCCGTGGGCCTATCCCATCTATATCCTCTTCACGATGGAAATCTACGGTGAAAAGGAACGCCGCGAAGCGGAACAGGAGATGATCGCCCAGAAAGAGGCGGAAGAAGAAGAAAAACGCCGCATTCAGGAGGAGCTCAACGCACGAAAGGCCGCCGTGGAAACGGAGGCCGGCATCCAATCGACGAACTCCCGCTGGTCACCGCAATACTTCAACAGCATCGCGCGTGACTCCGAAGGCCGCAACGCAGGCCCATGGAAGGCGGTTGTTTCCGGCACGGAGATCATCGTGCTCGAAATCATTGAGGCAGAAGAAGATCTGGTCTATGTTGTCTTCAAAGGCTACAACGATCAACCGTCCAAGATGCGCATCCCATACGCGAAAATCGAATCATGGGAGAAGACCGTTCTCCTGTAGCGCATTCCGAAATTCATTACTCCTTTATTATAGTTAATCATCTGAAGCATTATGTTCGAAGCAATTGAAGCCAATGTCTCCTTCCCGAAAATGGAAGAAGAGACCCTTGCCTTCTGGGAACAGAACGGCACGTTCCAAAAATCTCTCGCGCAACGCAAAGACGCCAGGCCTTTCGTCTTCTACGACGGCCCGCCCTTCGCCACCGGCCTGCCCCACTACGGCCATCTGCTCGCGGGTACCATTAAAGATGTCGTCCCACGCTATCAGACGATGTGCGGCAAATACGTCGAACGCACCTTTGGTTGGGACTGCCATGGTCTTCCAATCGAAGCACTTGCGCAGGACAAGCTCGGTCTTTCCGGCACCTACGCCATCATGCAGGCCGGCGTTGATGTTTTCAATGAAAAATGCCGTTCCATGGTTTTGACATACGTCAACGAATGGAAGCAGACCGTCAACCGCATGGGCCGTTGGGTCGATTTCGAAAACGGCTACAAGACCATGAATCCCACCTACATGGAAACCATCTGGTGGGTCTTCAAACAACTGTGGGATCAAGGCCGCGTTTATAAGGCGCACCGCATCATGCCCTACAGCTGGAAGCTTACGACGCCGCTCTCCAATTTCGAAGCCAACCAAAACTATAAAGATGTGCAGGATCCCACCGTCACCGTCCGCATGAAACTCACAGATGCCAAATTCGACATTCCTGCCGACATCACCCCCTACATCTGCATCTGGACGACCACGCCGTGGACGCTGCCCGAAAATCTCGCCGTCTGCGTCGGCCCGGACGTCGATTACTGCCTCCTCAAGGATGGCGACACGAATGACGCCTATATCCTTGCTAAAGAACGTATTTCCGCCTATTACCGAAAGCCAGAAGAATACACGGTCCTGCTGGAATGCAAAGGCCGCGATCTTGTCGGTCTCCACTATGAACCGATCTTCCCGTATTTCAAAGACACGCCGAACGCCTTCCGCGTCCTCATGGACAACTACGTCACCACGACGGATGGTACAGGTATCGTCCATCAGGCTCCTGCCTACGGTGAAGACGACTATCGCGTCTGCCGCGCCGCCGGAATCGATCTCATCGATCCGCTCGACGATGAAGCGAAATTCACGGATGCCGTTCCGGACTTCAAAGGAATGAACGTCAAAGACGCTGACAAGTTGATTATCAAGCACTTGAAGCAGATTGGCAAGCTTGTTCAACAGTCCACCATCGTCCACAGCTATCCGTTCTGCTACCGTACGGACACGCCGCTCATCTACCGTGCCATCGATGCATGGTACGTCCGCGTTGAAGACCTCCATGAACGCTTGCTGAAGAACAACTTGCAGACGGCATGGACGCCTGAATACGTCGGCGACAAGCGTTTCGCCAACTGGCTAGCGGAAGCAAAAGACTGGAACATCTCCCGTAACCGCTTCTGGGGCTCCTGCCTCCCTGTATGGATCAACGTCGATGATCCGAAAGACATGATCTGCGTCGGCTCCATCGCCGAACTAGAACAGCTCTCCGGCGTGAAAGTCACAGACCTCCACAAGCATTTCATCGACAAGATTGAAATCCATAAGGACGGCAAGACCTACAAACGGACGCCTGAAGTTCTCGACTGCTGGTTCGAATCAGGATCCATGCCCTACGCGCAGCACCACTATCCCTTTGAAAACAAGGCGAAAGTGGAAGGCGCGTTTCCTGCGGATTTCATCGCAGAAGGCCTCGACCAGACCCGTGGTTGGTTCTACTCGCTGCTCGTTCTCGCGACTTGTTTGTTCGACAAACCGGCCTTCAAGAACGTCGTCGTCAACGGCCTCGTTCTCGCGGAAGACGGCCGCAAGATGTCCAAACGCCTTAAGAACTATCCGGATCCAACGGATATTATCAATAAATACGGCGCGGATGCGCTCCGCCTCTTCATGCTCGGCTCCCCCGTCGTTCGCGCGGAAGACCTCCGCTTCTCCGAAACAGGCGTGAAGGAAATCCTCCGTACCGTCATCATCCCGCTTTGGAACGCCACGTCGTTCTTCGCCACCTACGCGAAAGTCGATAAATGGACGCCCGAAGGCAACGTCGCCGCGCCGCCGAAGAAAATCACCAACATTCTGGACAAATGGATCCTTTCCAAGTTGATGGAAACGATTGCGGATGTCCGCAAGTCCATGGATTCCTTTGACTTGCAGGGCGGCGCCAATCGCTTCACATCGCTGATCGAGAATCTGACCAACTGGTATATCCGCCGCTCCCGCCGCCGTTTCTGGAAGTCCGACAACGACGACGACAAGAACGAAGCCTATCAGACGCTACACTACGTCATCGTCACCATCTGCCAGCTCGCCGCACCGTTCATCCCGTTCGTCACGGAGAAGATCTACCGCGAATTCCGCACGGATGCCATGCCCGAATCCGTCCATCTCTGCGATTACCCACAGGTCATTCCCGAACTTCTGGACGCCGATCTCAACAAATGCATGGCCGACACGATGTGCGCCGTCGAACGTGGCCACTTCCTGCGCACGCAGGTCTCCATCAAAGTCCGCCAGCCGCTCGGCAAGGCGGTTCTCGTCTCCGCCAACAAGCAGGTTCGCGACAATCTGAGCAGCATGGCGAAAGTCATTGCGGAAGAGCTGAACGTCAAGGAAATCAACGTCTTGGAAGACGAAGAGGAACTCGTGACGCTGTCCGCCAAGCCGAACCTCAAGAAGCTCGGCCCGAAACTCGGCAAACGCATGAAGGATTTCATGCCGCTCATCAACAACCTCTCCAGCAAGGAGATCGGCAAGTTGCGCAAAGGCGAGACGCTCACGTTGACCGCCGCGGACGGCACGCCGCTCGAACTCGTCGAAGACGACATTCTCGTCCTGCGGCAGGAGAAGCAAGGCATGTCCGTCGCCAACGAAGGCGACATCACCGTCGCGTTGGACACGCAGCTCACGCCCGCGTTGATTCAGGAAGGCTGGGCTCGCGAAATCGTCTCGCAGCTGCAGTCGCTCCGCAAGGAGACCGGCCTCGAAGTTGTGGACCGCATCACCGTCCGCTACCAGGCTCCTGCGGAAATCGCGGAAGCCATCGAAGCCCAGAAGGCCTACATTGCCAACGAAGTCCTCGCCCTCTCCATCGAAGCGGACAATGCCGTTCAGGACTTTACGGAAGTCAAGCTCAACGACCAGAAGGCCCTCTTCAAAATCACCAAGGCCTGACCGCCACTCTGTCCCGCGCCCCCTCCAACCGAGGGGGCTTATTTTTCATGATTTTCACCAAATTCGCGGTTCATTCCAATGTCTGTCAAGCATGTTTGTCCAAATTGCGGCTCCACACTCACGTTGGACGCCCCCATGCCCTCCCTGCGTTGCCCGAAATGCAAGACCACCATGCAGCCGGAGACGGCGGCCGCCACGTCCACGCCTGAAGCGGCGTCAACAACATCGCCAGTGCGCCCCATGAGGGTTGCCCGTACCGTCAGCACGATTGGCCCGCAAACCACCGCTGCCTCTCCTGCGGAATCGGAACGACTGCTTGAAGAAGCGCGTTTCAAAGCCCAGCAGGAACGCGATCGACTTCTGGTAGAGGCCAACAAGCAGATCCAGCAGGCCAAGGCGGAATTAGAGGCATCGCTCCAGCAGCTTCGCGAACAGAAATTGGCCGAAGCCACGGCGGAGGCCAATGCAATCGTCGAAACCGCCAACCAGAACGCCGCAAAAATTCAAACAGATGCCGAAGCCGTTGCGCAGCAACGGCTTGCTGAAGCGGAAAATGCCGCGAAATCACGTCTTGAAGAAGCGGAGGCCGCTGTGCAGAAACGCCTCGAAGAAGCGGAAGCCATTGTGCAAAAACAGCTTGAGGCGGCGGAAGCCGCCGTTGCTCCGCAAACGGAAAATCAGCCGGACACCGCACCATCGGCGGACGAAGCCGTTGCCGCCGCGCCACAAGGCGTGTCGTTTGAAGAGCAAAAGGCGAAAATCGATCAACTGGCCCGCCAGAACCAAATTCGCTTCTGGCGGCTCAATGCCTATATTGCAATTCTGATTCTGACGTTCATCTGCGCCGTCAAATCCAATGGCAACACGCTAGTCGCCGTCCTTTCCAGCCTGGCGGCCATCATCTCCATCGGACTGGCGGCCTACGCCATCTATACGTTGCGTCACTGCATCGCCTTGTTGAAGGCCGAAAAGAATGGAACCAACCAGCCTAATCCAACACCGACGCCATCACCGTCGATTCCACGCAAAACTCCTTCTTTCAAAATGAAAAAGGAAAAGCCAGCGGCCGCTGAAACACCTGTAGCCACTGAAACGCCAGCGCCTGCCGTCGCAAGCACAGAACAGGCTTCAGAACCCGTTGATTCACAGAATGATGCCGCTACAGAAGCGGAAACAGCCCAGCCAGATGCAGCGCAACCCGCTGTCCGCAAGACATTGATGCCCGCATCGAAGAAAAAACCGGCCAAACCGCTTTTCATCAAGAAGAAAACCACTGAATAAATTGGAACGTCCGGTCGCCGCCGACAACCGCACACCACGTTCCACATGGCTTTCAATCATGGATCCGCATTCACTGTTATCATTGACATTGGTCATGCTCCTCCCGTCCTTGACGGAGCTGCTGCTTTCGCTGTTCATCCTGCTGATACTGCATCACTTGCGCAGGACGTTCAGCCTGTTTCCTTTGTACATGACCATGGATCTCTTCCTTATCGTCAGCATGATCATCGGCATCCCGAATTTCACGCTGGCGTCGTTCATATCTGGTCGCTACGTCCCGTTCCGCCTAGGCACCCTGCTCCTTCCGCTGATGACCATGGCGTTGCTGATCTATGAAACCATCGGCACACGCGAACTCCAACGACTGATTTTCGGCCTTGTTGTCACGCTCGTCTCCTCCATCACCTTCTTTTTCATTATGATAGAAGTCTTGTCGCCAGAGGCCCGCAACGCCATTATCGCTTCGACACAACAATTTTCCACGCCTGTCTTCCTCAAGTCGGTGTTCCTCTTCACATTCGTGCATTTGGTCATCGTCATCTGCATCCCGATCATTTTCCAGGCGTTCCGCAACTGGGACATGCCGTTCCACATCAGCCTGTTTGTCTGCCTCGGCATCATCTACGTCTGCCGCGACCTTGACATGACATCCGTGAAAACCATGCCCTATGCCCACCACATCGCATGGATAGCCCGCCTTATCCTGCTGCTTGTGACAGTCGGCGTCACGAGCCTCTATCTGAGGCTTCTGGACATCCATATCAAAGATAAAAACAGCAAGAACAGCCTCTTCGACGATTTCATCTATCACTTCCAAACCGACGACGCCATGCAACAGTCTCTGCAGGAATGGGAGGAACGTTACCAGCTCATTCTTGACAACTCCCCTGAACTCATCATTATCATGGACAAAGACCGTAACGTCTTGAACGCCAACGCAACAGCCATCAAAACATTCGGTCCCTACTTTCTTTCCAGCAAGCAAACAGAAAACATTATTTTTGATGAAGACCTCAAACCGCTTCCAAGAGAGCAAATTTGGCAAGAGCTACTCGATGATCCAGATCCGCATCCGTTCCGCTTTTTCCAACATGTAAAGTTGAAAATTGACGACGACAACTACATGGACATCGATTTCAACATCTCCCGTGGGCGAATCGACGGCGAACCGGTCGCCATCATCATCATCCGTGACATGACGGAATTGCGCAAACAGGAAAGAGCCCAGCAGGAATTACAGGAGCAACTAGTTCATTCGCAACGTCTTGAGTCAATCGGCGTTCTCGCCGGAGGCATCGCCCATGACTTCAACAACCTCCTTCATTCCATACAGGGCAGCGCAGACGCACTCGCCCTCCAGTCCAATCTGACGCCGTCGCAGCAGTCATTGCTCTCCAACATCCATTCCGCCTCCAAACGCGCCTCAAGCCTCACCTCCCAATTATTAGCCTTTGCGAGGAAGGGCAAATTCCACATTGAATCCATTGATTTGCAAGCACTTATCGAACAGACGGCGCAACTATTCCAAACCACGGCCAAGAATATCAAATTCAAAGTTATCATCGAACCGGATCTGCCGACCATCAGCGGTGACGCCACACAATTGCAGCAAGTCCTGCTAAACCTTCTCATCAACGCCCGTGACGCATTGAGCTCCAACACGGAAAATCCGCGAATCACCCTCCGCGCACAGGCCATGCGCGAATCGACAAATGAATGGAACCAACGTCCAGAAAAGGACTTAGATCCGAAGAATTACGTCTGTATCAAAGTGAAAGACAATGGTTGCGGCATCGACAAAGAGACGCAACAGAAAATTTTCGAACCGTTTTTCACGACGAAAGAAGTCGGCAAAGGCACTGGCATGGGTCTTGCGATGGCCTACGGTTGCATCGCCCACCACCACGGCTGGATCACGTTGGAATCCACCGTAGGCGTCGGTAGCGAATTCATCATCACCCTCCCCATCGAACAACCCTCCCTTTCAACAACGGTGGCGAGCTAAAAGTTCTTAATGGATGCTTTGATAGACTGACTTTCTGAACCATTTGGTCCTGCAAAAACGCGTAGCCGAGAAATCATGGGATGATATTCCTCTTGATGATTTCCTCATGGCCGTTAGGATAAAGACGTATGAGATCTTTTCCTTTACAATAAACAGCAGGAATGCCTTTCGACAAAAGACGTTTAATGGCGGCTTGCCCTGCTTCCCATGCCGATTTCGACAATTTACGGACATATTCGGGCTATTCGGACTCTTCCGTCATGTATCGAACAGGTGCAAGCGTGCCGTCGGCCATCTTGATATGCGTGATGCGTTCTTCCGTCATGTTGGCCACCTGCACCGATTCAGTCTAATGAAATCAATAATACCCGAGACGGGAGTCGAACCCGTATATCCAAAAGGATGCCAGATTTTAAGTCTAGTGCGTCTGCCATTCCGCCACTCGGGCATATATCTAATGTATATCCAATGTCCCTAAAAACAAGCAGACAGAAAAAAAACAACCTTCTCCCATGATATTTCTTGCAATGTTTTTCCAATTGATACCTTTTCCTTATTGATAGCGCATGGGAAACATCGTGCAGACGTAGGTCAAGAAACATTTCATGTATCTATGGCATATGCCTCCAATAACATCTTCATGTGCTACCTATGGCTTATCAACCTTAAATACAACATCTTAGCCCCATAAATTATCCGATTGTCCGTAATGAAATTTTCTGTATGTTTTCTGTATTATTCTAACTTGATTTTCGAATCAATTATCTTTTTAATAATCTTATTTTCATATAGTTACATCATAAAACAAGCAGATAAACAAATTCTAATTAGTCATTGAAAAGTGTATGATTTTCTACGATTTTCTATGCTTTTTATGATAATGTACGACTCTCTATGATTCTTATTCATAGATACTTGCAAAAGACTAAAAAGGCCATATCTTGTTTTCTCGTACAACGACGGCCTCCGCTGCCAGCCGTCGTCAAACAGAAATCAAGGAGACAGACATGAGCATGAAAGAACCATCACCACGCCGACGCGTCAAATTCAACGGCACATTCACGGAGGAAGTCAGAAGACTGATAAAAAGGAAACGCGAAGAGCTTGGGCTACCATATCTGGCGATCGCAGAATACTTTAAAATCAATTGGTCGACATTCCGTAAGTGGGAAAGCGGCGAAACCGTCAACTGCGGGTTGAGACATCGACCAATCGTCGAAGCGTTCATCAACGGCGATCTAGACGACGAACTGAGAAGCCTCTATGCCTCCAATTCCAACAAATATTCAGCCTCCACGCCCAGCAAGGTCTATCAGGCCATGGAACGGGTTGCGAACACCTACACGCTTTGCGCGCGTGATCCAGACATCGGCGAAAACATGCTGACGAAAATCGAGCAGATCGCCATGGATACACTTAAGCATCTCGTCAATGCGTCACGCAACAGACAACGGCAGACGTATTATGGTCCCCAGAGGGGCCGCAAGCCACGCGAAAAATAGGCAACTCACTCCAATTCAAGACCTTCGTGAATGACTAGACCGATGTATTCAGCATTTTTGAGACGTCCGTTGTACCACAACAACCAGCGTTTTTTCTCTTCATCACGATACACCGACGGCTTGTAGCAGGCGTCGCCATCCCATTTTCCCGCGCCAGGGGAAACGATGGGATTCGACGCCAGCCGCCGCCATTCAGTCATGCCGTTTTCAGACACGGCCGCGCAAATCCGTGCCGTGTCGATGTCCTCATAGCCGATGTAGAACAAGACGAATCGTCCGTCGGACAACTGTTTTACTTCGCAACCGCCGATACGGTCTTTATCATAGAATTCTCGCCCTTGCACGAAAATCGGATTCAGCAGTGATTTCCGCCATGTCAACCCGTCGTCGCTTTCCGCATACCCTAAGGCATTCGGCTCATACGTCTCGCCAGCCGCATACCACATACGGAAGATTTTTCGAGTTTTATCGAATATGACATACGGATTCATCACGGACTGCTTCTCCCACGGATATTCCGGAATCATGACTGGCATAGTGCTTTGGCGTTCAAAATGATAGCCGTCTTTACTAGTCGCATATCCAATTCGACTGAAGCCGCGGGCCTGCCCCGTGTACCACAGATGATAGACATCACCGACTTTCACGACGCAGTTACGGTTCACACCATCCTCCCAACCGCTTGCATCGTCGTTTGTTAGAATGATTTCTGGCTCAGTCCAATGGATGCCGTCACGACTGCGGCAGACCGCCAGTGACTTTTTTGGACGCCATGAGAAATACATCCTGAACTCACCATCGATTTTCAAAACATTTACATCGAAACACGTTCCAATCTCGGCACTTCCCAACACAGGATTGCCTTCGTATTTCCGCCAACCACCATTTGTTTCTGCTGTTTGCATATTTACTAACCTCTAATCACCGGTCACGCAGGAGCGCAGCCCTCCCAACTACTGACCACTAATGCCTTTGCTTTAAGCTTTGAGCTTTCAGCTTTTAGCTCCGCGAAGCGGCTGACCACTAACCACTAATCACTAACCACTAAACTTTAAAGCCATTTCCGCCAGTTTTCAAACCGATGGAATGTCAGGCGGTTTGCGTCATGGAATGTATGGGCGCCGCGATAGGACATGCGGCATAGCAGGATGATATCGTCATCGCCATCGAACTGCCAGGCAGGATACTGGAAGCCCGTCAATTTGGCGGAATATTCCGGCGGCAGGCCAGATTCGTCTTTCAGTACATCCTTGACACGACGCCAGTTACGTAAATCTTCCGACACCGCCATACAGAGCAAGTTACGGCACGTCGGATATTTGTCGCCCTCCGTAACATAGTTGGAGAACGTCACATACAGGCCGGTCTTCAAATCGCGGCGGACGGTGAAACGGGACGCTCCACCGACGAAATCGATGATGCCATTTTTGTAATCAAAGCTAAGTTCCTTGCAATCATCGCTTAGCTTCAAAATTCCGGCCTTGTTCGGTTTCTTCAGATGCATGCGGATTAGTTCGCAAATGGAACCATCTGGAGCGGGAACAGGCGTGCCTTCCAACCAGCCGTTGCCCTCCACCGCGATGTCCGGATTGCCATATTGACGATAGTCGAACTGCACTTTGTTCGTCATCGTCCAATTCGACGCATCCAGCAAGTCGTCGTGGATGTCTGCGGAAATGATGCCCGCCGCGAACTTGTCCGCCCGCCATTCCGGGCCGCCAGGATCAATGACATGGCATTCAAACGCCTTGTAAACACGACTGTTATGAACAAGCTCCGTCGCAGAAGTTTCGATGCGATAGCGGTGCGGCTCGCCAATAGGCGTCCCCGCCATCAGAATGCCGCTCTTTTCGTCTTTTGGGATGGACCATGTGAAGCCGCCGTCCGTGCTGCGGCGGATGACCATGTCGCCGTAATCCCTTGTAACACCAATATGATACAACGCGTCTGGCAGGGAAATCATCGTCCCCCAATAGGCGTTGATAATATGCGTCACATTCATCCACGTCTGGCCGTTGTCTTCCGAACGATAGATGCTGGTCAGTCCATTTTCGCCTTCCAACGTGCGCAACGCACCAAAATAGTCATGGCTGGCCACCAACGCACCGTCCGGCAAACGAACGATGCTCGGACTACCGATGTAGCTTTTCGACTGTTCAGGCTGGTATTTCACTTCCACATAATGCATGGCGGGATTCTCCTTTTGATTTTTCTATCGAATCTGACTTAAAAATACTCCGCGTTTTTTGATTTTCCTGTCAAATGGTTAAATTTTATCAACTAGACATTGTTTTTTATCCATACCATTAATAAAAGGAGACCATGATGGCCCGCAATTGGGAAAACCAAAATGTCACGGAAATCAACCGCCTGCCCGCTCGCGTCCTGTTGACGCCGTTTGCAGACAAAGAGACCGCGCTTCTAAACGACAAGACCTTATCGCCTTTCTACCAGACACTTAACGGCGAATGGTTGTTCAAGTATTTCGATTGTCCAGAGGACTCGGAAGCCCTTTTCAACCAGAAGGAAGGCGAATTCACGGAAGACGACCAGTCGTGGAACACGCTGCAAGTGCCCTGCAACTGGCAGATGGCTGGCTTCGGCAAGCCACAATACACGAACATCGTCCTGCCCTTCCCGCCGAATCCGCCTTACGTGCCCAACGAAAATCCCACGGGCATTTACCGCCGCACGTTCACAATCGATCCAGAATGGGACGGCAAACGCATCATTCTGACCTTCCGCGGCGTTGATTCATATTTCGAAATCAAGCTGAACGGCAAGTTCGTCGGCATGAGTAAAGGAAGCCGCATCGTCTCTGAATTCGATGTCACGCAATACGTTAAAGTCATTGAAGACAACACGTTGGAGATCCGCGTCCTTCAATGGAGCGATGCGACATATCTCGAAGATCAAGACATGTGGTGGCTCAGCGGCATCTTCCGCGAAGTCTCCCTCATGGCCCTGCCGTCCGTCAACATCTACGACCTCAACGTCGATGCCACGCTGGACAAAAACTACAAGAACGGCGAACTCTCCTGCAATCTGATCATCAACAATATCACAAAGGCTTCCGCGAAAGGGCTGAAGATCCACGCGGAACTGCTGGACGCCGACCAGAAGGCCGCCATGGCGGCCGTGGATGTTCCTGTGATCATCTTGTCGAAGGTTTCCACCAACTGTAATTTCACCTGCGCCGTCAAATCGCCGAAGCATTGGACGGCTGAAACGCCCTATCTCTACACGCTGCTCGTTTCGTTGGTTGACGCGAAAGGTGCTATTGTCCAGACACTTGCGCAGAAAGTCGGTTTCCGCAAAGTTGAAATCAAGAACGGCAATCTGCTCGTCAACGGCGTCGCCATCATGATCCGCGGCGTTAACCGCCATGAAGTCAATCCGGACAATGGCCGCGCCGTCAGTTACGACAACATGGTGGAAGACATTCTCGTCATGAAGCGCCACAACGTCAACGCCGTCCGCACATCGCACTACACGGATGATCCGCGTTTCTACGACCTCTGTGATGAATACGGCCTCTATCTCGTTGCGGAAGCGGACTTTGAGACACATGCCTTCGGCTATCAGACGCCCAACAATCCGTCGCAATGGCCTGATTGGGAGAAGCCGATCGTCGAACGCGCCGTCCGCATGGTCAAATCCTTCCGCAACCACGCCAGTATCATCTGCTGGTCCATGGGCAACGAAGGCGGCCACGGCTGCAACACCGTCCGCATGATGGAAGAGACGCGCAAGCTTGATTCCACCCGCCCCATCCACTATGAACGTGACACGGAAGTGCAGGACGCGGACATCAACAGTATGATGTATCCCACGCTCGAATACTGGAAGGAACGCGCCGAAAAGCATCCCGACAAGCCTGCCATCCTCTGCGAATACGGCCATGCCATGGGCAACGGCCCAGGCGGACTCGAAGACTACATGCAGCTCTTCATGGCCAATCGCCTCATGCAGGGCGGTTTCATTTGGGAGTGGTGCGACCACGGCCTCCGCGCGCAAGACGAAGATGGCAACGAATTCTTCGCATATGGTGGCGATTTTGGCGAATATCCGCACGACGGCAATTTCGTCGCGGACGGTCTCGTCTTCCCAGACCGCACGCCGTCGCCCGGACTTATTGAATACAAGAAAGTTATCGCTCCTGTCCGCGTTGCGGCAGGCAATCTGAAGAAAGGCGAAGTCATCGTTGAAAACCACTACGATTTCCTCGACCTCTCCCATCTCCGTTGCTTGTGGACAGTTACGGAAAACGGGCGCCCCGTCCAAAGCGGCGCCATCGCCCTGCCCGCCATCGCCGCCGGCAAGAAGGCATTTGTAACGATTCCGTACAAGCTGCCATCTATCGCGCTGCCGCAGGCGGAATACTTCCTTGACATGAAATTCGTTCTGGACACGGAAACGCTCTGGGCGCCCGCCGGCCATGAAATCGTCTTCTGCCAGCTGCCGCTGCCCGTTAAGACGGCTGCGTTGAAACGCCCCATGCCGTCGTTGCCGCCGAAAGTCTGGCAGGAAAAGGACACGATGTTCTTCGAAGCAGGCGACTCCAGCTTCGTCTTCAACACGGTCACTGGCGAACTCATCGATTGGACGCGTGGCGGACAGGAACTGCTCGCAGCAGGCCCGATCCTCAACATCTGGCGTGCTCCAACCGACAACGACAAGCATATCCGCAATCAGTGGGAACGCTTCGGATACAACACGATGCGTCAACGCTGCTCAAAAATCACCTTGACGCACGACGGCGATGTGTCCGTCCTGACAGTCACGGCGAAATTCGCCCCGCTCGTTCGCGCATCCGATGTGACCGGCCTCGGTTTCTGGGGCTATGACGTCGATTACATCTACAAAATTTATCCCGACGGCTCGCTGAAACTCGACGTGAAGGCGAAGCTCTTCAAACGGCCAGGCGGCCATTGGGGCGTGCCCGAACCGGGCAAAGGCGATTTCGACAACATGCCGTATCTCCCGCGCATGGGCGTCGTCTTCAAAGTTCCCGCGGACATGACGAACGTGGAATGGTTCGGTCTCGGCCCGGGCGAAGCCTATTCGGACTCCTTCCAGGCGCAGCATGTCGGCCTCTTCAAAGCGACCGTTGCGGATCTGTTCACGAACTATCTCCGTCCGCAGGAAAACGGCAACCGCCACAACGTCCGTCGCATGACGCTCTACGACGGCGAAGGCTGCGGCATCGTCGCCGCCGGCTGCCCACAGTTCGATTTCACCGCCAGCCCCTACACGATCGACATGATCAACTCCGCCGACCATCCGCAGGATCTTGAAGAAGACGACGCCATCAACGTCTGCATCGATCTTGCGCAGTCCGGCCTCGGCTCCAACTCCTGCGGTCCTGCCCCGCGCGAAGAATATCGTCTGCCCGTGAAGGACTACGAGTTCTCCATCCTCTTCAAAGGCGTCGCCCCCGGCGAGCTCGACGATAAGTCATTCTTCAATATTGTTTAAAATCCTTCAACAACCGCCTGCGGCGGTGCTTATTGCTTATGGCCAATTGCTTATGGATTCAGAACTTACACATGACATCCTTTGCATCTCGCGAAGCGATGACAACCGCCGCAGCCGCCGGAGGCCACTCCGATTATCGAAGCTAAAAACATAAACCAAACACCGACTCTTCAACGCCATGGCCGACGGCGGCGAGGCATTTTTTGAGTCTTTTGTGTATTTTGTGGACAAAAAATTAGTGTATATTCGTGTTAATTCGTGGTTAAAACAAAGAAGGAAAACATTATGCAGGACATCAGACTCGGCACATTGGTCAATGTCAACGACAAGACGGAGAACTACGTCCGTCAGATCATCCCCTACGGATTCGAGAGCTTTTCGTTCATCTTCAGCGGCGGCTTCCCCCGCAAGCCCGCCGAATTCGCTGAAAAGATCATGCCCATCCTCAAGGAGAACAACGTCGTCGCCTCCTCAATCTGCCTCTATCTTGGCGAAACCATGGACGAAGACGAAGCCGGCGAAAAGGCCCGCGAGAATTGGCGTGAATTGATCGATTCCGCTTATCTTTTCGATTGCAATGTCGTCTGCGGCTTCACAGGCCGTCTCGACAAGTCCATTCCGGATAACATCGAACGTTTCAAAGAAGTCTGGACGCCGCTGACCGAGCAGGCCGCTGCCAAAGGCGTGAAGATCGGTTTCGAAAACTGCAACATGGGCGGTTCATGGGGCCGCGGCCGTTTCAACATCGCCATCAATCCCGCAGCCTGGGAGCTGATGTTCAACGCTATCCCGTTGGAAAACATCGGTTTGCAATGGGAACCCTGCCACCAGATGGTACAACTTATCGATCCCATGCCGCAACTCCGCGAATGGACGAAACGTTTCGTCCACATCCACGGAAAGGACGC
>JAEEGH010007215.1_pt1 | contig 26844 bp, 23 predicted proteins | sample 9134181 | NCBI WGS metagenome assembly JAEEGH01 (sample SAMN16246544, study PRJNA631951) | gut metagenome | biome: gut microbiome; feature: rumen; material: DP-attached | host: Bos | place: Iran: Karaj | collected 2018-10 | reverse complement strand
AACCGCGAGGGGTGGGAGTCGAACCCACACACCGAAGTACCAGATCCTAAGTCTGGCGCGTCTGCCAATTCCGCCACTCTCGCGATTTCAAGACCAAAGATACAAAAAAATGAAAAAATTTATTCCGTTTTTTTCGTTAAATAGTCTTTTGTAACAGTCAAGAATCACTTTTTTCAATGATACCGTAAAAACGGGACGGGTAGCGTTTCGGAATTACGCCTAGCTTATTCAACACGCGGAACGGCAACATCAAGAGGAATCCGAACGGACCTTTAAAGCAGCCACGCAAAAGCTTGATGCCAGCCCCCGGGAACAAATAATCCCCCATCGTGAGGCGGTACTCCACGCCAAGACCGTCCAGCATCTGTTTCATCTCGTCGTAGGAGAAATGCCACAAGTGGTCGGATACAGCGATATGCGCATAGGTCAGCCCGCTTTCGAACAAAGTCTCAAAATCGTCCGTACACGGCAACGAAAAAAGAACGCGCTTTTTTGCAGCCTTGATTGCGACCTTCAAAAACTCCACCGGACTCCCCACATGTTCCAGGACCTCTATCAGCATAACTGTATCGGCAATATTTTCTTGCAGCGGTTCAGCAGGTTCTAGCAATTTCGTCTTGAGTCCGTTCTGTTCCGCGACAGCAAGCGATTTCTCGTTGATGTCCGCGACAACCGTATCAAAGCCGGCCTTCTTCAGTTCCAACGAATAGGCGCCCTCGCCACCGCCGAGATCAAGAACAGTCTCCCCGCGAACTTCGCGAAGCAAGAATTCGACCAGCGGCTTATGAGCCTCTCCCGCCTTTGCCGGCGGCCCAGGAACGAAAAAAGAACTTTGGCCTTGTAATTTTCCCATAGCACAAATATATAAATTATCTTTACACCAATGTTCCAAGCATTCCGCAATATAAGAATCGGCGTATTCATCGCATTTGTAAACCTCCTTATCCAAGGAATCTCTTTTTTTGTACAGAACTTTATCGCACGGAACCTTGGCACAGCCTCGTACGGGCACTTCGGACTGCTCCAGACCGACTACTCCATCTTCTGCGCCATCGCCGATTTCGGCATGACCACCCTCATCCTCGCCTTTTTCGGGAGCCGCGCCACCACAGGTTCGCTCTTCCGGAACATTCTCCAGCTGCGACTGTTTTCCGCTGTGGTAGCAGCGCTCCTCATGGTCACATTCGCATTTGTATTCCGCTACAATCACCCGATTTTTTACGGAGAACTCATTTTCACGTTCGGGCTCGTGTTCCAGCACGCATTTTTCGACTGGTACTTCATCTGCGGAAAATTCTGGAAACGGCTTTTCGTCTCGAAACTACTGCACACGATTTCGTACTCCGCCGTGATGGGCTTAGCCCTTCTCTACTTCAAGATTGAACGCATCGAACTCATCGCGCTTGCGATGGTGCTTGCCGCGCTCCCCGCATTCTTCTACGGCGTGACGCAGGCATTCCATGCACACCTCCTGAAAATCACACGCCGTACGTTCCGATTCATCGGCCTCATGATCAAGGCAGGCATTCCGTACGCCATTTCAAGCTTTGCCGCATTCGCCTACTTGCCCATCGGCCTCTACGTCGCCGACAAGTTTGCAAGCGCCGAATTCCTCGGCTGCTACAACTTCGGGCACAAGATTCTCGTACTCTGCTCGGGCATCATGGTTCATTTCATTTCGTCGAACCTCATCACGCTCCACTCGACGCACGACAAGAATCTCCACCTCAAGGACATCGCCATATTCACGCTGTTCATCGCCGTATGTTCATCGCCCTTGTGGCTTTTCCCGGCAAGCATCCTCAAAATTCTCTTCTTTGCCGCACCCTGGACCGACACTACGTTACAGACAAGCGCAAATATTTTACGGTTACTTTCGTTCTCGCTCATTTTCCAGGCTGCACGCACCACGCTCATCTCGACACTCCTCAAGGAGCACGCGACACGCGCCTACGCCATCATGGTGAGCATCGGCGGCGCCTCGAACATCATCGCTTGCGGCCTTGCCGGAATGTATCTCGAAAACGCCATGATCCCGCTATTCGCCCTCACCGGCGATTTCGTGATTACCGCAATCTTGTTCGGGCATTTCGCACATAAACGCAGAATGAAGTGGTAGAAACACGTCATGCTGAGTGGCAACCGGCCACGAAGCATCCAGTGCAGTAAAGTGTAATTTTACTGGATCCTTCAAGGCTCCGCCTTTCAGGATGACGTCAGGACCTTCCTCATCCGTACGCATTCGAAGGCGCCACTTTTCACGACGTCACTGTCAATTAATTTGTACCCAAGCTTTTCGTAGAAGCCGACGGCTTCCAAGCGGCTGTCAATAGCTATTTCGGTATAGCCGCATTCCGCAATCCACTTTTCCGCTTCATAAACGACCTTGGCACCCAATTTTTGCCCGCGGTATTCCGGCAAAACGACTACACGACCAATCGTCGCACACTTCGTACTGAGTTCGTAAAACCGACACGTCGCCACAGGGTATCCGTCATCCAAAAGCACAATGTACTTTGTACCGTCGCAGTCATGCTCGTCGAATTCTTCTCGCAGCGGAATATGGTGCTGACGATTCATCCCCTGGATGCGTACAGAATACGCACCGGCACGTTGCCATTCCTCTGTAGCACGGAGAACTTCGATGTTATCAAGTCGATTCTGCATAAGCCGATATTTTTCAGATAACTTTATTATCTACTCTATATTGAACATTTTTGCGGGAAGGATATGCCTGGCCCTAGCGGAGACAATCTCCATCACAACGGTACTTTTTTCGCCGCTCGGTAGCGTGGTAGTGATTTCCGTTTTCTTCAGCGTCCCAGGAAGCGTGCAGGACGCATCGCAATATTCCAGCGCGATTTCGGCAGAAGAACCATTCACAACGGTGTTCATCTTGACTATGCGCTTGGCGCTCTCGGAATAGAACAATGTAGGCCTTGACGCATCTTTCGGGACAAGTTTCCAAAGAGACCCCGACCTTACCGGAGCCTTGTAGTCCGAAGCTTCACCCATCTGGCTTGTTACGTCCGCAGGGTTCTGTCTCGGCATGTTCTGCGCGGGGAGCGTCTGCCCAGACTTCAAGTCAATCACTTTCATGCGGCCGCTGTTCTGAATCATCTTCATGTGCATCATGCTGGATTCGATTGTCGTTATGGACCTGTCCGGTCCGGCACTGATGACGGACGAATTCACCGTCTGCGATGCCATTCCCGGCAGTGTTACTGTAGTCTTCATTTTCATTTCGCAAGTATCCGGGAAGGCGGACTTTTTCTGGTTATTGAAGACCGTGTTTGCATCCAAGGCAAATGCAGACGACATAAACATCATGGAAAAGGTAATCAATTTTACAAATTTACTCATAATAACGTTCCTTTTTTAAGGTGATCCCGGAACGGAGTCCGGGATGACATTTTAGAGACTAACTGCATTTTACAGCAAAGATAATAGTTTCGTCGATTTAATCGCTCCGTTCACCCGCAACATCAGATATGTCCTGTTCAAGTCTATGCCTGTCCAATTGACATGGATGAACTGTTCGCCCGGAGCCAGCGTTCCCGAATAAAGGTTCCTTACCGGAACACCGACAACATTCACTAGCGAAAGCGAGATGTTAGTATATTGTGGCAGGCTGATTACAAGGCCGTCATCCGTGCGATGAATCGGAATCGCATCATTTTTCGGCGTAAGCCCTATATCCGGCGTTCCAGACGAATCTGCCGTACAGCCGTTACAAGCCACATATCCAGCAATATCCGGCCAGACCGGCTCATTGCCGTAAATTCTGTTTCCAAGCGAATCGAACACGTTCACTCCGACAGCTTCGACCATGTTCCATCCAAGGCCTATACTACTCGGGTCATCCAAGCCATTCCAAATAGCGTTCCAATTTTCGCAATGGAGCGCAAACTGGGCGTTGTCCTTCCACGAACCTCCCGGAACAAGCGGCTTTGACGCATGCATCGCAACCTGCCAGCGTCCATCGCCAATATTTTCAACACTTGCAGTCACTCCGTCCGGCAAGACATAGGCATTGAACTCCGGAGCAAGCCCGCCTTCAAGGAAGAAGTAGTAACGGACATCGTAATTTTTCAGTGTTACGTTGCCCACATTCTCAACCTTCATCTGGATTTCGCTCGCCTGGTTATCGTTGCGCGTCTCTGCAGCGTAAACGCGGGCTTTGACCTCTATAGATATCGAATCTTCCATTTCGACACACGAGCCACCAATCAAGCGCTTATCGGCATCAAGAACTATGATACCGTTATCCTCGACAAAATTTGCGGAGGCGTTTTCGACAAAGGACGGGTCATCGTACGGATTCCACGGAGTCCAATCTTCGTAATGCACACCGAAATGCGGGCCATCACCATTGAAAACCGTTCCTCCAGATGGAATAACGCCGTTAGCGAACTTCCATTCCACGAATCCCGTATGCGCACTTTCGGAATGCACGGCAAGCCCCACAGTATCGCGTGGATAGTAAGCATGGACTTTCGCCATCGAAGATTCCTCGCCGCGGAAATAGTAGCGGACGGAATACCCACGAACTTGCCCATTCGACACATTCCTCAAGCGAACTCGCGGTTGCAGGATTTTCTTGTCAGCAAAACCTTCATAACGGACAAACGTCTTTATTTTACGTTCGGGATTCTCCAACCCGGAATTCCAGGCAATCGAAGCAGGCGAGACGTTCGCAGTGACAAGGGCGAAACCGGCGACTTGCAGCCCCTCGGGCGCTTCGAGCGTTACCGTGTGCATCCCGGCAGAGAGATTCATGGAAATATCCGAAACGCCTACGGTCCGCCAGACAGGAGACAACGGGATGTTACCGGCATAACGAACGCCCGGCGACGGCGAAACGGACACATTCGCGGATTGGAGCGCTGCCGACCGTACATACATCATAACTTTGTACGTTGCAGCTTTGTCGATTAAAGCATTCAACGTCAACCTTGCGTTATCGCGAGTAGATTCAAGGTATCGGTTCCCTGCCACGGCACAAGAAAATTCCGGTTCAAAGCCATTACCTCCGTCAACGGTTATCATCGGAACGGTAACAATTTCCACAATTTCGGGTTCCACAATCTTGTCATCGACTACGGGCTGCGACAGCGCGAACACTTCCCCAGCCGACAATGCTTTCTTGTACATCCGCATGTCGGCAATGTGACCGACAAACGAATTTTCGCCATCGGCACCGGCCGAGAAAATTCCATCCAGTTCGCGTTCCAGCGGTTCAGCCGAAGCAGATTTCATAATTTCACCGTTCACGTAGAAATTCACTTCGGAAGAATCCACGGTCACCACGACATGCGCCCAATCCTTCGCGACAGGCAAGGCGTTGTCAGGCGTTTCCCAAGTACGCGAGCCCTCGCGGAGCCGCAACTTGCGGTTATGCACAAGCAGTTCCATTTCAAGACCGCCAACGCCCTTGAAACCAAGTACCCTGTGCCATCCAGCAGCTCCCGAATAGCCGACCTTGATTCTTGTTTCGAAGGAATACGAACTGGACGTTCCGAGGCTTACATGACCGGCACTTGGCACGACACCGGAGGCACGGTCATCGAGCGCCGAGAAATAGATGCCCGCATCGCCCGACCACGGGGACTTTACGGAATCAAGATTCATATGGTGACCTGTCCCTACATATTCGTAAGCGAGTTTTCCAGAGCCCTCGCGGGACGGATACCACAGCGCAAGTTCTGTCGGGTACTGGTAGAGTTTTCCCGATTCATACGTTCTCTCGACATGGTTGTGTCCGTAATCCTCGGCACGCATTTCCAGCGAGAGTTTGCAGCCGCTGCACCGGGCAAGTTCACTGCGGGTCAGCCTGACTACGCCCGTCACATTCCCCAACGAATCCGGGAGCAACACGAGCGGAGTGCGGGATGCACCGCCAAGTTTCGTGGAAACGACGACCTGCGCGACACCCGATTCAACGTCACGGACATTCGCGTTTACCGTAAAGATACGGTCAAGCGCATCTTCACCGGACAGCACCTCGAACGAACTCATTACGGGTCGTGCCGAATCCGTACGCACGGCAGGCCCCGCAAGTTGGGCATCCTCGCCCAGCACCGAGACTCCGACATAGCGGGATTCATAACGGCCGGGAGCGACAGTCCCTACCACGGAACCGCCAACAAGCCGTTTGCCATCGTAACGAATCGTGTCAGGAATCTCGCCGCGGATTTCGGCGACCAGCGAATTGTCCCTGTACAGCGAGAGCGTTCCGTAGCCCGGATGATTGCACCAGGCACCGTACGCGAGGTATCCGTTGTCTATGCCCATCCAGAGCGAATCCGACGGTACGTGGCATGCAAACTGGGCAGGTACGGTCAAAGCCTTCGCGACCGCCGGAGCGAACATCTCGGCGGTATCCGCCATCGCAAACGCGAACACGTAATTCGTATCGATTTCAGCGGCACGCGTCGGCAACGTCACATGGGCGATTCCGTTCGAATCGAGCGTGAACGGAAGCTGCGCCATTGGCGTCAGGTCAGTGGAATCGTTCCACAGCGAGTCGTCATCCACGTACAAGTTAAACAGGCCTACCCCGTCAACACGGACTTCGCGTTCTGAAGTTTTCGCGACGGCGGGCAACACTTCAAGGCCCATGTAGCGCATCGAGGCGGCAAGCGTATCCATCGTGACAAACACGGAGAACGTTTTCGTCTCGGCAGAAATCAGGACGTAATCCCAGGCAAGTTTTTCATCTGTACAACGAGGGTTAGTTTCGCCCACACTGTGACATTCCAGCGTATCTGTTCCGTTCACGTCCATAACCGGAGCGCCCTGCGCATCCAGGAACCCGTACAGCGATTTTTCAAGCGGAACAAACTCCTTGCGGTCAAAATCGACCTTGTACAGACGCAGAGTCTGCGGAGTCACGTTCATGTCTATCATTTCCTGCCTGGAAATCTGCATCTGGATTCGCGGAAGTTTCGTTGTGTCATTGAACGTCATCGAAGGCAGCACTTCCATCACGGGACCCGTCAGCGCCATGTTCTTGAACACGCCGAAGCCATAATCCTTCTGGACATTCACGGTACGCACGGTAAAGTCGTCGGCGTTTTCAAGAGAGCCCTGCGGGAACGAAACCGTGAGTTCCCCGTACATGGACTTCACCACGCCATTATTTCCGGGCTTGACATTCGAACCCACATACATGTTGAAGTGCATCACGTTGGTCGGGTTTACGGTAGCGTCGCTTCCATCCCCATCCCACGTCAGCAGGAACTGCGTGTGGCCCTGGAGCCTGTTCACGTCGAACCACGCCAGATGACAGGTGCCGTCCATATACTTCTCGCAGTCGGAAGCCACCTTGAGCGTGTCGGTAATGGAATAATAGGTCGAGTTGTTCAGGTACGAAAGAGAATAAGTCTGGTTCGGAGTCAGTTTTCCCCTGATTTCGACAATTTCCGGCGGACGCGGCGGGATGGCCCCCTTGAATGCGACATGACGGTCCAGGGAATCCCGGTTCCCCGAAACTTCGAGAAACGGATGCATCGAGAAATCGGTCTGGAGGAGCGAGGACGATTCCACCACCGGGTTTATGATCCAGGGGTTACGAATCAACTCCGACTGCGGATGCGCAGTGTCCACACAGAACAACGCCTTGCCGCAGCTGTTCGCGTCAGGATTGGCGCGGTACGTGTAGATGTCTCGCAAGGAAATATTTTCACCGGAGCGCTCCAGCACCTTTTTATCTGTATCGTAGGAACGCCGGTACGCAAGCGTATCCGTCCATCTCTGGGTCGGTACATACAACGTACTGTCGCCGTCAAATTTGAGGCTGTCACCTTTCAGTTCTTCCATATTGACGTTCAGTTTGGACAAAGTTATTCTGGCACCCCCGTATTCGCTCTTTATTTTATTCAGGGAATCCATACGGATGAAGAACCTTACCGAATCAGATTCGCCAATATGTTCAAAATTCAGAGGATTGACCTTGTAGGACAGCGAAAAATCGTTTTCACCGAGGCTGGCCTTGTTGATCACCATCATGCTATCTACAAATTTTGGCCTATAATAATAATCGGGAGAATTGACATAGTTTCTGATATAATGCGTGGTATCCGTCAAAAAGAAAACCTTCCATAGGCTGTCATTTTTTCCGTAGTCGTTGAAATAGAAGTGAATCTTCGAACCCGAGCCGTAGTACTTGTAGCAAGTTTTATCCTCTTTTCCTTCGGCGGCGAACATCTTGTAATCTTCCCACGTAGTAGAATCCGAACAGCCGTCCTTAATTGAATTTCGCCAACTGGCCGTATCGGCGGCAGGATACGCAACAGACGGACGATGACCGTTGTCCGCCTGGGCCCATGTCTGGTTCATGCCCACAAAGAAGTGTACATTGCCATGTCTAAACGTCGGAGTTTTCACGGTATCATGAGTAGTACTGGACAGATTAATTTGGCACGGATTCTTGGCGCCAGTCCGCATCACGAACTTGGTAGTATCAACTTCACATCCAGAATTCGATGACGGATCGATAAGGTCGCCGATGACTTTGGCTACAAAATGGTGGGTTGTATCGTCCTTGCCATAGAACTTCAATTCATAACTGGACGAAAACATGAAATCCTTGCTTTCATCATCGAAACGGAAAACGTTGGAACCGTCAGCATAAATATCGACAGGATAGAAAATTAGACGTTGAACTTCGAACGGAGTCAGCAGACCGTATTTTTGATTAAACTGCCATTCATTGCCGTCAAAATAATTTCCAATAGAAGTATCAATCGCATTACTGTCTTTTCCATTTCCTTTCACCGCATTCCAGTAGCCATCGTCATCGTTTTCATTGAAAATAGTTTCATTTGTATGGTCAAAACGGATTGTGCGGTTGACAAGGTTGTCCATGCCGAAAGGCGCATTCCAGTAAGAATCGGGGATTTCGAGAGTCATGCTGAAATGTTCACGTGCCCAAAAACGAGCCGAATTATAATCTGTTATCATAGCCCAATCACGATAGAAGCGATTCGTCGCTGGTGACGGTGTAAATGTAACATTAAACAATCGCAAATTTGGGTCATATTTTTTGTTACCCGTTTCACATATAGAATCTAGATAACCACTTGTAGAGTCTATTGAGCACCCAACATCTTTTTCCGCCATTCGATAAACTGGTTCAAAATTCTTTGATGGACAAAAATAGTTAGCCAAACAAGAATCAATGTGTTTTGGCAACGTCAGTAAATCAACTATATCTACATTACAATTATTATGCGCTTCAATGTATACAGATTCTGGATAAGTTCGCATCGTTTCAAGTTCAATACAACGCCCCGGATCAGGAATCGAATAATATCCCAAATCTGAATCCAACACATTTTTTATACTCCATTCACATTTCTGCTTCAATTCCTCAAATTTTTCCCTTGTAATGTTGTCCTTTGTTCTTATATTTTTGCCATATTCGCTCCATAATTTTTTTGAACAGGCAACAACATCCAAATACGCTGTAGTGCTATCAAATTGAACAAAGCCATAATTATCATGTCCATGATCGAAAACAATTAATTTAGTACGGCTTGTTTTATAAAATACAGCAGTATCAATTTTATAATCGTCAAACTCTTCTACTGTTATATTTTCACACGATGTCCACAAACCATTGCAATCATCCAAATTAACCATCCTATTATGCAACTTGGAAACAATCACCATCTCCAGCGTATCCCTGTGGCGTTTGATGCCGAGACTGAAACGCTCCGGACTGAATCCCAGAATTTCCTGGGAGCCTTCAACAGTTCCTTTTACATTGTACGTTTTATTACGTAGGGAATCCGGCAAGTACCAGCCGCTCATGTTCGCCACGACAAGGTAATCGGCATACGGTTCATAGACATACCTGTCGTCCTTCTTTTTCGCCTCGGCGACAAAGAATCTCGACTCGTTCGATTCCTTGGGATCATCCGGAGTCATGTCTTTCATGGAAGGTCCTAGTTTGTACTCAAACGGAACACTTATGGAACTGACAACGCTATCCGTATTCAGCAGCATGGCCTCGAATTTAAGATAGCATTTCCCTTCTGACAAAAGAGGAAGTCCCGAAGAATCCGTTCCAAGCCATTTCACGGAATAGGCGGAATCACCAGAATGGGCCCTCAGCACATCATCAAAAATAACCATGCTTTTTGCAGAACCTAGCACGCTTATACGAACGCGAGCATCCGAATTCTTGAGCCCGAAATAAACCTTCATGGAATCGAGTTCATAGACGGGCGTATCGGATGTACCTGCGGACGATGTACCAGAACCAGCTTTCATAAGCAGCACGTAATCCGGCAACGTATCACGAACAACCAATTCCGCCTTTTTCTGTTCGACCTTGAGCGTTTTCGTGACGACGCTTACGAAAGGATTGTCAAGGATGTTCTCGGTCACTTCGGCATACAGCGTTATGTCGCCGGAGGGGTACGCGCCCGACGTGGCGATACCATTCCAGCGGTAATCAAATCCGTACGCGTTCGGGTTTACGGTCCAGCCGGTCATCAGCGGAGAGACTAGCGAATCCACGTGTTCGACCCAGTAAAATCCGGGCTTGGTACTTTCGCCAAAATAGACCGGAACGTTCAACGTGGTGGTATCCGTCGCATCCTTGCGTTCTACATACACGCGGAAAGCTTCGGACGATTCCAGAACAACTTCGCCGGAATCTTTCGTGATGGTCATCGTGCTGTCGATATACGCGGGCGGCATCCATTCGGGATAATCGGCCAGATAGGCATTCATGGCGTTTGCAATCGACGAGAAATCGATCGGAGAAAGTTCCGTCAAGCAGCCGTCCGCAAGCGACTGGTTCGCGTCGGCACTTTTGCAGGTTTCGCCGAACTTTGCGGAGTTGTAACCGACCTTGAGATTTATCTTGTCCAAATTTTTCCATGCGAGGTGATACTTGCCGTCTTTTTCGTAGAACCAGATTGCGGTATCGGCAGAGGCGGTGGGCGTTCCGTAGTAAGGATTGTAGAAGACCTTTTCCCTCGATGCGTCGAAGATGCCGCGGTGTTTGGAATCTTCTGCATAAACGCGAAGCATGTAGTTGCCGTTGAACTTGTTCTTGAGGCGGACGGAGATATCGACGGGGCCGTCGTCGGTCTTGAAGGTGGTCACGTCGGAGCCGTTGCGGGTGACGGCGAACTCGACCGCGGGCTTGCTGTAGTTTGTGTCGGGCGGGATTACGACAAAGTTTGTAGTGACTGCGGCCCAGTCGTCGCAGGTTTCGCAGGAGGCGATGGCGAGTTCGACCGTAATCTTTTCCTCGCTGCCGAAGCCCTCGTTCCTGAGGTAGCCGAGCACGCCCTCGACGTTCTGCGACACGCGTGAAACGTTGTCCGCACCCGTGGAGCGGTTCGCGGCGACGACCTTTACCTTGTCCGTTCTCCATGTCGTATCGTTACCGGTGCGGTAGCGGAGGCGATAGACGGACGAGAGCGAATCCGCGGAACTTGCGTAGGGCGCGATCCCCACGATTGGAATGAATTCGAGGTCGCTCTGGATGGAGTCCGGCAACGGGTACGTGATCTGCGGGAACCGGGCGCCCACGTGGAAAAGGTCCGTGCGGACGGAGACGTTGCCGGCGGCATCGACGCAGGCGGCTTCGAGGTAGCGCGTGCCACGGGACGTATCAACGGCGGATTTGTCGATGACGAACATCACCGAATCTTCCGAAAGGAGCTTGCGGCCATCCTTGCGAATTTCGTGCCAGGAAGTGTCCGAACCGCCGAGGACGCGGTAGCTGCAGTGCATGCCGGTGCGGTTCACGCCCACGTCGCCGCTTTCCGAAACGAGGATTGTCTCGGAGAAATCGCCATCCGTATTCATATACACAAGATGATTGCTTGTCAGCCCGACAATCTGCGGGGCGGTACGGTCCACGCGGACCCGTTTCGGGACAACGTCATGGCGAACATTTTTCGCCGCGTCGCGGAGGACTGCACGGACGCTGTATTCACCGTCGGCCATGCGGAGACCCGCCATTTCGGTCCAGGTGCCGGACGATTTTCCGCCCAGCGAGTCGAACACCCACACGGAATCTCCTGCACGGTCGATAACGTTCGTATCCGGGAGATGGACAAAGCTCCAGCCGACGGTCACGGCGGCGGAATCGAGGCCATTTAGGGTGTCCATGATCGTGTAGCCAATTTGCAACAAGCTGTCCTTGGAAATATAAGTCCAGCTGGAATCGCGCGCCGGAGCATTTTTGCGGAGCGTATCGTACTTGCCAGACAGATTCACGTAGGTGCCATAATTCACCGTATCGGCGGCGGTGACCGCCCGTGTTTCATGGAACGTAAATACCGGAGCGGCAGTGTCAACACGGAACTCGGCGTAAATAGTCGTGTCGTTCAAGCCGAGGGAACCGATGCGAGTCCAGAGGCTGTCAGACAAATTCGTCGGGTTCGAGAAAATTGAATCCACGAGAGCGTTCACCTTATGGTAAGCGTCAAGATTCGGGACGGCGTAGTCAATAGCATGGGCGGCAATGCGGTAAAGACCATTTTCCATGGAATCCCGCTTGCCCTGCGGCACCTTGTCCCAGGCGATGGCAAACTCGTTCGAGGCCACGTCGTAAAGAGCCGGGAGCTCTGCATATTTTGTAAAGGATGTCGCAGAACCGCCCGACAGCTGGCCGGTAGCTTTTTCGAGCGTCCAACGCATCGCACGGATGTCGGAACCGTTCGCATTGTCCGCCGAATCCTTGCCCGCCCACTTGAAACGCGTGATGAACATGGAGCTGTCGGGGTTCATCATTGCGTCAGACGTGAGCGTAAACGCCGGGGCAGTGCGATCTACAGTAAAGTGCACCTCGTAACTGTCGGTTTTGTTGGTATTGGCGGTATTGCTCACGCTCGCATAGACGACCCAACGATATTTACCCTCTACTGGTTTCGAGACATTCTGATTCGATGCAAACACGGCACTGGAAGTATCCTTGCCTTCGGCATTCGTGCCTTGGAATTCCGTCATGACCATGGGCAAAGTATCACCCACCTGCGATGCAGTACCAAGCGGATCGAAGAAAATAGCATCGCTAGCGTTATGTACACTGAAGCCCTGATAGTCCAACGCGGAGACATACGCCCTGAACCCGTCGATGGCGTTCAGGACAACGTCATGCTGCGGCCATGTCGGCTTGAGCATGTTGGCGGTCGCCTTGAACAGGTAATAGAACCGTTGCGTGTTCGAAAGCCCGATCTTGTTCACCATCGAAATCATGACCGTATTCTGGTTATCTTTTTGTATATTGGCCAAGTTGCCGAAATACTTTCGGGCTTCGAAATCGAAACGGCCGTTCTTCTTGATGGGATGTTTGACTGTTTTCAGGGTATCGCTTTTCAGGACCTTATGCACAACGCCCAACGAATCCGTCACCTCAACAGAATCGCTGAAAACAATCCGTTCCCACGCATTGCCGATAAGCCGCCTGTAAACATCACAGGCCGTCGCATCGTCTTCCGCTTTAGTAATATCGCACTCCCACGCAACCTCTTCGTTGCTGTTGAACGTCATCTTGATTTGACGCATGCGGTGCGGCATCAGGTCATCCACGACAAACGAATACTTTTCGATAAAGCCATCAACCACAATGTCAGGCACGCTGTAACGTTCCACATGACGGATAGGGACGCCTTTCGGGGCCAGGTCGCCATTAGGTTTCAAGCCGTCCACGCGTTCCCAGCGGTCCACCTTCACGCCCACCTTGTACCAGTCCGATTCCGACTTAAACTTCAGCGGACTCTTGCGGAAATCGGAATAATTCCGCTGTTCGAAAGTGCCGTAATAAACGGAGTCGTAAACAACCTTACCCGATGAATCACGAACAACATTACCGATTGAATCGAGCCTCTCGGCCACGGCATTATAGACGTGAGTCGTATCATACCAAACGGAATCCTTGCCAGCCCCAGTAGAATCTCCAATAACATGCGTATTCACGACAATCGAATCACGACTGCCGTACAGACCGACTTCGCAAAGTTGCTGTTTACTCGCATCGTCAGCTTCATAGTAGCAGCCGGGATCAACAGAACGCAACACGGAATCAGACAAAGATAGAGCCAAATTCACGAAAGGACGCTCGTAGAGGAAATCTTCCATGAGCCGGATTTTACCCGATTCATTATCACCGTCGGCTTTCGAGTAAGAAAACTCCGCGGAATACAGCGTATCAAGCATGCGGCGAGCCTTTGCATTTTCGTGGGAATCAATAAGATCTGAAACTCCCGTTTCAGCCAAGTCGTAACCAAACAAAGTAGCTCCGGCTGTAGCTATGGCCACCTTCGTAGCAAACTGAATTATAGGATATGCTGACAACGCAATATCGGCCGCAATAATACCACTCACAACCCCTGTAATTTCTGCGACATTGCGAAGAGCTTTCTTTGTAGCACTTTTAGAATTCGCATTCATTGCTGCATCGTAAGTAAATTTTCTCACATCAGCATTAGGATCTTTAAAGGCAATTGTAGAATCGGCCAAACTTGACCACTCGGGGACCAACGTTGTTCCGACATCCTGCAAGGCAATTCCACCAAAAACTCCCAGAGCAAGACCCGTCACCACGTTCGTATAGATTGCAGAAGCCGAACCATCGCCTTCTAATTGCTCAATCATATTCATAACCGACGTAGACACGCCTTCGGGAATAAAAATATTCAAGAAATTACGAGCCCCTTTATTCGGGTCAGAAAACGTCAAGCCACCCTTTCCCGCCAACAGTCGTATCATTGGCATGTTTTCGTTAAAAGGCCGATTAATCAACGCAGAAATACCGGGAGCTTCAGGTTCAATATAGGATGTCAACGGATCTTCCGCTTTAAAACCATATTCATCTTTTAGCTTTTTTATATCTACAAAAAATGTTACAAACCGTTCTATTGTACTTGCCCCTAATGAAGGGGCCAACAACCAAAGAGCAATTTTTGCCGTATATGGCTCCTTTGCTATTGCACAATATGACATTCCAAGTATGGACATCAACATATACTGTGTCTGGGCTTCCGCATATTGCCGAAGGTAATCGCGCATATCCAGTAGCATGTTCAGGCTACCCGTTCCCTCATGCGGGGAATCCAACGTGATGACCTTGTCCACATCATCGTTATAGACACTTGTGTCGGTCACGTACTCGTGCGACGCCACACCGCCCATGCTATGTGCAATAAGGATGTTGCGGGAAGGGATGGTACGGTATTCATCTACACCATTCGTTCTCAACTGTTGAAGTCTATTTTGCCCACCAGCCCGAACCTCCTGAGCCTCCTCAATAAGGGAACGGCGAACGGAACACTTGTTGTTTCCTTTCCATGTCCTGTCACCAATTTCATGAGCATTGTGGGCGGGGGATTCCGCAGGGTTCGTGAACGCACGTTGAAGATATATGTATGGCGAACTGAATACATTCACTGAGTCCATGAAAATTTCGCCGTTTCGGTACTGATAATCCTCAAATACCGCAGAATCTAACCAAAAGGTAAGTTTCTTTGCAGATTTTTTATTATAATCCTCATCTTTATTCGGATTAAACGTCCTATCATAGTCACCCAGCATTCCAATCGCACTTCCTAGACGAGAACCAATCGTCGAATCAGATTTAGTGATGTTATTAGAAGCTATTGCGTAAGCATCATGTATTGTGCCATTACATTCGCTTCCAAACCCCTGATCTTCGGGAGCTGCTCCGTGAACAAGGACTACATTGTAGCGCTCTAACGTTTCCATCGGTTTCGCGGCAGATAATATTCCACAATAGCAGGCCACGATGATGGCCAGCACAGCAATATGACGCATAAAATGTTCCTTTATTTACCTTGTTACAGCCAAGTCCTCAGAAGAATAGCCAACAGAAATCCCTGACGAATCAACGAAAACGTTACTACTCATCCACATTTCCGGATAACTAAGATCAAACCCTTTTTTATTCACTTTGAGCATGATTCTAATTCCAAGTAGATCCTTCCTATAAACTTGCACCAACATAAAATTCCCGTATAATATTGGAGGATAGCCCAAAAAATCTCTTTCTTTCGTATTTTCCAAAGAATCTATAACACTTTTTGAAGTCAGCAAACTTATAGCACCCATGGCACCAGCCAATCGTTTCAAGCAGATAATATCCCCATCAACGTACGTAATGTCGTCGCATCCCTCTAGCCAGGCATAATCACCCGTAAATTCCAATTTCGTCACATTACCTGTCAACGTATCCAGCACCGCATAAGGGCAACCATCTTGTTGCACCATTTTCAGCAATACATTTCCCTCAGTCCAAGGACGACCATATTTTTCACGATTACATTCGCACGGAGCTTCGCAATTCCATTTACGAACAACCCTAGGCTTCTCGCCAATTCGCCAAAAACCGAACTCACCATCAGCATTAGAAAACATAGCCGACGAGTCATGATAATAACCATAAACAATACTTATCGCACCATCAATCGTATCACCCCATAACGGCTTTTGCTTATTACGATAATTTACAAGGAAGACCCCCTGATTTATAGTCCCTGTTTCGCAGTCTTCCCAATAGTCGCAATGTTCCGTGTAATCCGTCCATCTACGACCATTTGTTTCGAGAGCCAAAGAATCATCGATAATGGCAAAGACAATACCGTTATACCTCTCCGAATCCACAACATGATTCACGTCCTCATCGAACAGTCCGCACCCCCACATGCTTACGCACGCAAGCGTAAACGCTATAGTATTCAAAAGCCTGTATTTCAAGAATGGCATAAAACTCCTTCTCAGCGATCCTCAAACCGACGTGACTCCCATCACACATAAATTATGGGAAGCTTACAATAACACCTCCAACAGTCCTAGGCGAAGACCACTCTATCGAGCCCCATTTCCGTTCAAAATCTTCCCCACATCCCCACATGCTTACGCACATGAGAGTCAACATCGCAGCCACTATCAGCCTAAAAATTCCACCCATCATAAAATCCCTCCCTTGTCGTTTTAAAACAGACAAGATACACAAGAAAAACATTCAATTTAAATATAAACAAAGTGTCACATAAAGCCAAGTAACATTGTATAAACTTTTGAGAACATTTCAAAAAAGGCGATGCCGCAACAAGTGCGGCATGACAACTAAAACACACGCTTAAATGGCATCGGCAATTTAGCCGACAACCCATCCCAGCGAAAAGAACGAGGAAAGAGGACAGAGTAACAAAATTTGTGCGAAAAATGAACAAGTCCAAGGGCATATATCACCCTAAAAAACATTATATGTCATACCCAAAATTAGCTAGATCCTATCGGCCTTCGGCCTCCAGGATGACAGTAAAAAAATGTATAGATCCTCTACGCTTCGTTTCGAGGATGACTCAAAACACCTAGCCAAACAACGGCAATAAAAATTCATAAATACAGCAGCCTAATATGACGATTAACAATAAAATTAAAAAATGCCGCCAACTGAGCAACATAACCACACAGTCTATCAAGAAATCGATAATATAACCCATAACACAGTTGTCCTAAACAGACTTTTTTTCAAATCCAAACTTGGTCACTTTATTTTCCATAAAAGGTTTTCCTATGTTTAAATTTTTCAATATAAATTTATATAAAAAAGTGTTTTATGCGATAACTAGATTTGACTGGACCCTTCCGCCTACGGCGTCAGGATGACGAAGAAGCGGGTTCAGGATGACGTCAATATTCACTGAATCCTTCCGCCTACGGCGTCAGGATGACGGCAAAAAAGGAGATGCCCGATCAAGTCGGGCATGACAAAACACTAAACTGTTTTCTCTTCTACTTTACCGACGACTTCGGGGTCAGGCGGCAAAATAGTGCGGCCACTGCTCACAGTACAGACAAAGAAGAAGAAGAACATCCACACCCAGTACATACTTTGTTTGTACCCCGTGGTAAAATTCCATAGGATAATCCACAACATGAACGTTGCTGTCAAGAGTAACATGAGAGGACTCTTGGCAATTGCCATCTTGTGGTAGCAGAACGTAAAAAACACACCAAAGAAAAATGGCAAGAGGAATATGCCCGGGAGCCCGAAGTCCTTGTACGCGTCCCAGAGGTAAAGAATAGTATTGAGCCCAGTATATTTTACCACGCTCTCGTTGTACGGCGAGTCCCAACCAAAGCTCTGCTGGATTCCGTCACCAATGTGCATCAGGTGCGTAATGCCGAAGAACGCATCTATACCGTAAGTCCATTCATGTTCGGGAATGTCACTCATGCGATTGAACGCGTAATCCAAATTCCAATAGTTGTTCGCCACGTATTTGTAAGGGAGCAATGCCACTTCCTTTGCAATCTTGCTGTCGGTCACATCGGAGTTCCCGTACTGTCCCTTGAGTGTAGCCACCGCCACAAAGAACACGCAAACAAGCACCGTCACCACGGCAAGCGAGCGCCACGAGAATCGTCCACGCAGATAGTTGAACAAAATCATGAACATGCCGATGCAAAGCATATTTATACCACGGCTAGGATACGTCATAAATGAAAGCACAATCGTAAATGCGACCATAAAGCGCGACGCATAGCGCACCCAGCGCACCGGGTTCATCGACTTGAACGACGCCACTGCAAAAAGCCCGACGACCATTGCGCCCGTGGTAAAAAAATCCGCATACTTGAGTACGTCATTGTCTTTACCCGTAAGCCACTGCGACGGATTGTCCGTCAAGAGCACGAGGTTCCCTGTCACCGAAATGACGCCGAGAACGCCGACAAAGAAATACGCGAACGCCGAGAAACTCAAAAAGAAATGACAGACCCAGTTGTACTTGCCATGAACCGAAAGCTTTTTTTGCAACGGAGGTCCACCATAAGAACGCCATGCAAAATCGGTCATGTAACAGCCCACCAAGAAACAGAACATGCCACCGCCCCACACAAGCCATGTCGAATAGTTAAAGTCCGACATCATCGGCAAGAACTGCATGTAGGAAACGCCTAGCATGATCATCTGCACCAAAAAGTACAATGTCGATGGGCGGAAAAAATCTTCCTTGAAAATGGAGACCAGCACCAAGGCAACGATGGCAAGCGTAAACATCACGCTTGACTCTGGATGAGCAAACAGCATCTCCAACATGCCCTGACTCTCCAAAAACTATTTACGCCAGAAGCAGACTTTCTGGACAAAGAAATTCCATTCGGCAGCAGTCCTGGAACCCGAGCGTTTTTCCGAGCGCATGAACTCCACAAAGTTACAGAAGAACGATGCAAGGAAGAACGTGAAGAACACCGTAAACACAAGAATAAGCCCGCGCTTCGGAGAAATCTTCTTGTCATTTTCCCAAGGCGGTTCAAGTACATGGAGGTTCGTGAGCATCTTCGCCTCTTCCAGGCGCATCTGTTCGCTCTGCTGGCGCAGTACCTTGTACAACGCTTCCTGGATGCGGATTTCAGCCTCGCGGCGCAAGTACTCCGAATAAAGTTGCGGAGACTTCTTGAGTTCCATGAGGCCGATGTCGCTGTGCTTGCCCTTGAGGGCGCTGCTAAGAGCGGAATTCATCCCCTTGACGCGCTTCGAAAGTTCCTGGTAGCGCTTGCTGTTTTCGCCACGGTCAAGCTTTTCGAAGTTCATCTCCATGTTCATTTCTTCGCGCATTGCCTGCAGTTCGCTCAAGTACTTGATGGTCGCTTCGAGCTGCACGTTCGGTTCATAGACATTGTTCGTCACCTGAAAATCGACAAACGAATGGAGCAAGGAATCCAGCACGTGTTCGCAAGAATCAAGTCTCGTCTGGAAATATTCCCTAGACTGGCGCGCCTGCTTCGTCTTGAATGCGTTGAACGAGGAATCAGCCTTTTCGAGCATGAAGTTTAAAACCTCAACTGCAAGTTTCGCGTCCGTATCCCTGTAATAAAGAGAGAACATCTCTTCCTTGTTCATCTCGAAGCCAAAATTCTTGCGGAACTCCTTCAGCAAGTCCGCATGGAACTTGCCCTTGAACTCGTAATGCCTTGCAAGGTCAAACTTGTTGATGACCATGTCGTGCAATTCCCAAGAATTGAAAATCGTCCACACGGCATTCGCATCTTCGTTATCCATCGAGATCCCGAGAAGCGAGGTCATGCCGGAGCCTCCCATAAGTCCGCTAAGTGCACCCGCCATTGGCTGCGTCGATGCAGGCGGAGTGACAATCGCCGATGCCGCATACTTAGGCTTCACGATCCACATGACCGCAATGAACACAATAATCGTCGGGATAAGAACAAACGTTACAACAAACTTGAAATGCTTCAAGTCGTTATTCAGAATCCGCAGACAGATTTCAGCAAAACCGATAGACTCTTGCTTTTCCATAAATTACTTGTAGTTGACGTAAATGATGAACGCAGAAGAAATCACACTCAGAAGCGACGCCATGAACAAGGTGAAGTCCTTGAACGATTCGTAATGGCTCTTCGGGATTTCAATGAAATCGCCCGGCAAAATCGGATCCGTCGCCACGTTGATAGAAATCGCTTCCGGCTTTGTACCACGCCAGACCTTGACCTGGTTCCATGAACCCGTTATCGTGTTCACACCGCCAGACGAAATGTAGTCGATGGCATGCCATGTCGGGTTGTAACCGTATCGCCCGATGAAGTTCACGGCACCGCCCACATACACGAACAGTTCCTTGACAAAGAACTCGATTTCCGTATTCGGCTCGACGGTCGTCGTCTTCATGTCGGCAAGCGTAATCCAGCGCGGATCCTTGCCCGGTTCGCGCACGCACACCGCCTTGTAGCCGAAGTTGTGCATCCTGTTCGCTCCCGCCAAGTCAAAGTAATCCTGAAGCGTCCTGTCCGCACGGTAGGCCACGCTTGTCCTGAATCCGGGGAACATCAGGGAAACATTATCGCCCATCGGGATAAACGGGATAAAGACCTTGTCGCCCTGCTCCAACATGACATCCTTTTCAAAATCGCCGTTCGTCGTCATCGCCGTGAAGTTTACGTGAATCGTGTCCTTGCCGCGGATGACCTGTACGTCTTCGGTATTCGCGTTCGCAAGCGGGTTGCCGATTGCACGGATGAACTGGCTAAGTCTCGTCTGCGGATCGACAATATGCTGGCCCACCAGGCCGACTGCGCCCATTGCGTTCACGCGGAACTTCTTGAGGGCCGCAAGCTGCACAAAGCAGAACTCGCGCTTGTAGCGCTTCGAAACAAGATCCAAGATGAGCTTCTGCGCCTCGCCGAACGTCTTTCCGCCCACATTGACGGCACCGCATTCCTCGATGGCCACGCTCCCATCCGGATATATCTGGATAGAAAGATACTTGTCCTCAAGCATTAGGTCCAAAAAATCACCAGGTCCAAGCACGTAATTGGAATCGACAGTCATTTCGGCATACATCGGCGTAAGCGATGCGGCGCCACGCGTTAATGACCCTTCGCCAAGAACCAAGCTTTTTGCAGCCGATCCACTAAACATCGATTCCGACGCAAATACGCATGCACATGCCAAAAGGATACAGACAAAAAAAGATCTCATATTACTTTTCTACAGTTGAGAAAAAAGAAAACTAGGTCATATAATAATACAAAAAATACGGGAATAAGTTTTTGGAACTAAGAATTTAATCATTGGTTATTGGTCAATGATTGTTAGAATGCAAAAAAGCACGGCATATAAGCCGTGCCTTTTTCAAAGCGACTTTGATCTTAGTTAGCGGACTTGCCTTCGCCTTCGACCATGTCAACAGCAGCGTCAGCCTTGGCAGGTTCAGAAGCCTTCTTGGCCTTGGCAACGATTTCGTCTTCGACGAGACCGATCATGGCCATTTCAGCAGCGTCACCGGCGCGGTTCGGGCCGAGCTTCAGCACGCGAGTGTAACCGCCGTTGCGGTTTGCATAACGCGGACCGATCGTGTTGAACAAATCCTGGAGAACCTTCGGGTCCATAATGAAGCGGGCAGCTTCACGACGGGCAGAAAGGTCACCCTTCTTTGCGTAGGTAATCATGCGTTCTACACAGCTACGCACAAGCTTAGCCTTGTGGAGCGTGGTACGCACATAGCGCTTGTTCTGATCCGATTCCATGCCCTTACCGATGATGGAAGTGGTGAGGGCGCGGAGGATGGCACGCTTGTGTTGGGCGTTAACACCCAGTTTCTTGTTTTTTACACCGTGTCTCATGTTTAATCCTTCAAGTAATCATCGACGTCCATGCCAAACGAAAGGCCCATCGACGTCAACACCTCGTTAAGTTCAACCAAGGACTTCCTACCGAAGTTCTTGTATTTGAGCATATCGTTTTCCTTGTTGCGCACAAGTTCGCCAATGGTATGGATGTTCGCCATACGGAGGCAGTTGCTGGAGCGAACGGAGAGTTCCAGGTCGTCCACGCGCATACGGAGGAGGTTAGCGATACGCTGACGTTCTTCATCCATTTCGAGTTCTTCAGGAGATTCGAGATCGCCTTCGAAGTTGATGAAGATTTCCAAGTGATCCACGAGAAGCTTTGCAGCGTATGCAAGAGCGTCTTCCGGATCAATGGAACCGTCTGTTGTAATTTCAAGTTCCAGACGGTTGTAGTCCGTCTTCTGACCAACGCGGGTATCGCTGATGTGCATTGCGACTTTCTGAACCGGGTTGAAGTTCGCATCCATGGCGATAACGCCAATCGGAGCGTCCTTGTCCTTGAGTTCGTCGGCAACAACATAACCACGACCGCAGGAGATCTTCACGTCCAGCGACAGAGAAGCGTTGCCGTTCAATGTCGCAATGTGAACATCCGGAGTCAGGATAGTGACATTGGGATTGTCCATAAAGTCCTTGGCCGTGACTTCGCCATCACCGGACATGTCCAGGTGAAGGGTTTCGTCGTGATCAGACAGGAGCTTTACACGGATGCTCTTGAGGTTCAGGATAATGTCGGTGACATCTTCCTTCACACCCGGAATCGTCGAAAATTCCTTGTCAACGCCTTCGATTTTCACGGAGACAATAGCCGCACCCTGCAGAGAGGAGAGGAGCACGCGACGGAGAGCGTTGCCGAGGGTGATACCCCAACCACGTTCCAAGGCTTCTACGACAAACTTGGCGTAGCGGCCGTCTTCGCCGGTTTCCACTTTCTGGAAGCTGCGCGGCATCTGAAGTGATTTCCACATCATTGGCGATACCTCTTTGGATTAAATTCTTCTCTTCTTTTTAGGACGGCAACCATTGTGCGGAATGCCCGTCACGTCTCGAATAGAGAGAACTTCGAGGCCCGCATTCTTGAGAGCGCGGACGGCAGATTCACGGCCGCCACCAGCACCCTTAACGCGAACGTCCACCTTGCGCATGCCGAGGTCGAATGCCTTGTGGGCAGCGGTTTCAGCAGCAAGCTGGGCAGCAAACGGCGTGCTCTTGCGGGAACCCTTGAAACCGGAATTACCCGGGGAACCCCAAGCGACCACGTTACCGCGAGCGTCGGTGATAGAAACGATTGTATTGTTGAAGGAAGCGAACACGCAGGCGATGCCCTGGATGTCAATGCGCTTCTTGCCCTTCTTGATCTTGACTTCTTCAGTTGCAGCCGGAGCTTCAGCAGCGGCAGCAGTTTCCTTGATTTCTTCTTCAGCCACGATGAGTCTCCTTACTTCTTCTTGTTAGCCACAGTCTTCTTGGGGCCCTTACGAGTGCGGGCATTGGTACGGGAACGCTGACCGCGGACCGGGAGGCCCTTGCGGTGGCGGATGCCGCGATAGCAGCCAATATCCTGCAAACGCTTGATGTTCAAGGTGATTTCTGCGCGGAGCTGACCTTCCACAGAGTATTCGTCTTCGAGGAGATGACGAATCTTACCTTGTTCTTCTTCAGTCAGGTCGTCACACTTCTTGTTCTTGTCGATGCCCAGCTGAGCACAGACCTTGTTAGCGGTGAACAGACCGACACCATAAATTGCCGTAAGACCGTATTCAACAGTCTTGTTTTTCGGTAAATCGACACCAGCGATACGTGCCATACGATCTCCTTATCCCTGTTTCTGCTTGTGACGGGGGTTCTTCGAACAGATGATGCGCAAAACACCCTTACGACGGATGATCTTGCAGTTTTCACATCTGGGTTTAATGGAGGCTTTGATTTTCATAGGTTTGACCTTCTTTTGTAATACCTATTACTTGTAACGGTAAGTAATTCGCCCGCGATTTAAATCGTACGGGGAAATCTCGACCAACACTTTGTCGTCCGGCAAGATTCTAATAAAATGCCGGCGCATCTTTCCTGATACGTGAGCAAGAATTTCGTGACCATTTCCGAGCTGAACACGGAAGAAAGCGTTGGGGAGTGCTTCCAGCACAACGCCTTCTACTTGTATACCTTCTTCTTTAGCCACTAGGATGCCATCCTGCCGCGGATGCGGCCACGTTTCAAGAAACCATCATAATTCTTGGTATGCAACTGGGCTTCGAGCTGACGAAGCGTATCCAGAGCAACACCCACCACGATTAGGACCGAGGTACCCCCAATATAGAAACTCATATTGAGAGCGTCTTTCAAGTGCAGGGGAACGACGCTGATTAAAGCGAGGTAGAGAGACCCGGGCAATGAAATTCTGGTCAAAACATGGTCAATGTATTCAGCTGTCTGCTTCCCCGGACGGACTCCCGGAATAAACCCACCGCTTCTCTTGAGGTTTTCGGCAATGTCGTTAGGGTTGTACTGGATTGCCGTGTAGAAGTAGGTGAAGAATATGATGAGGAGGGCATCTACTATGCTATAGGAGATGTGACCCGGAATGAATGCAGTAGCGAAAGCCTGCATGGCAGATACGTTCGGGAACCAAGACGCAACCATGGCCGGAATGAACATGATGCAGCTTGCGAAAATCACCGGGATCACGTTAGCGGTATTCACCTTGAAAGGCAAGTAGCTAGCCTGACCACCCATGACCTTGTTTCCGACGGTTCTGCGGGGGCTTTGGAGCGGAATGCGACGGGTCGCCTGCTCGACGAAAACGATGAAGCCGACAATAACCACCACAATCGCAATGATGAACACTTCGATAGCGAGCGGCTGGATGCCTTCTTTCCACATTTCCGTTTCGGCTAATATGGCCCGCGGAAGGCCACTGACGATACCGGCGAAGATGATAAGAGAAATACCGTTGCCCACACCGTGCGAAGTGATCTGTTCGCCCAAATACATCAGGAGAACGGTACCTGCGGTGAAGGTCAACGTCGCAAGGATACGGAAGCCGATATTGCCGGCGCCGGACGAGAAATCGTCAGCGAGAGCGGAAATGCCCGTACCGGCAGCTGTCGTAACCTTGAGGTTAGAAAGCCACACAGAAATGCCCCATCCCTGCAAGGCGGAAAGGACCACCGTGAAGTATCGGGTATACTGATTCAGCTTAGCACGGCCTTCCTGACCCTCTTTCTGGAGCATCTGGATAGCCGGAATGACCGAGCCCATCAACTGGAGGATGATGCTCGCGCTGATGTACGGCATAATACCCAAGGCGAAGACGGTCGCTTTCGCGAACGCACCACCTGTGAAGGAGTCGTACAGGCCGAACAAGTTATTCGAATTTTTGAAGTATTCTGCGAGAACCGCAGCATTTACTCCGGGGATGGTGATGTGAGAGCCAATGCGGTAAACGATCAAAAGACCGAGCGTAAAAAGGAGCTTTTTACGCAGGTCTTCAATCTTAAAAGCATTGACGAACGCATCGATGGCTTTCTTGAGTGCTTCCATTAGATGATCTCAACTTTGCCGCCAGCAGCTTCGATGGCAGCCTTTGCCTTTTCGCTGATAGCGTTAACCTTTACGTTGATAGCCTTGTCGATAGAGCCAAAAGCGAGAACCTTGACCGGCAGTTCGACGTTCTTGATGAAGCCGAGGTCAGCGAGGACCTTGGCATCGAAATCAGTCACGCTAACAGCGGCGAGCTTCTTCAGGTTCACGATCTGGAATTCAATGCCAGCGTGCTTGAAGCCGCGCTTCGGGATACGACGGTGGATCGGCATCTGGCCGCCTTCGAAGGCGACACGACCGGCCTTGGCGCTCTTACGGGCACCAGCACCTTTCTGACCACGACCAGCAGTAGTGCCCCAGCCAGAGCCCGGACCACGACCGATGCGCTTGCGGCTCTTGCCCTTGGCAGCCTTGCCAGGATTGAGAGTATTGAGTTCCATCTTAGATCTCCTCGACCTTGACCATGTCCTTCACGGCATTGATCATGCCCTGGATAGACGGGGTCAAATTGTGTTCAACAGTTTGTCCGATCTTGCGGAGACCGAGTGCAGCCACGTTAGCGCGGTGCACCGGAAGGCGACGGACGATACCCTTGATCAAAGTAATACGAACTTTCTTCATTGAGTATTACTCCTTAGGCTTCGAAACCGCGCAACTTGGCGCAGTCCTGTTTATTCTTCTGAGAAAGCAGGCCTTCCAGGCAAGCGCTTACGACAGTGCTCGGGTTGGAAGAACCGTGAATCTTCGTGAGGATGTTGCGCACACCGGCGAGTTCGAGAACAGCACGGGCGGCAGCACCGGCGATAACGCCAGTACCCGGAGCAGCCGGCATGAGGAGGATGCGGGTAGAACCGCTCTTCACTTCGATGTCGTGCGGGATGGTGCCGTCGAGGAGCTGGACTTCGACGATATTGCGCTGAGCAGCTTCGGTACCCTTGCGGATAGCTTCGGAAACTTCCTTAGCCTTGCCGAGACCGACACCGACCTTGCCGTTCTTGTTGCCGACGACAACGAGAGCGGAGAAGGACATGCGACGGCCGCCCTTGACGGTCTTAGCGCAACGGTTGATGTGTACAACCTTGTCTTCAAATTCAGAAACTTGAGCTTCGCGTTCCAAAGTGTACCTCACTAGAATTTGAGTCCGCCTTCACGAGCTCCCTCAGC